>ERZ1034984.922-NODE-922-length-30751-cov-88.340794_pt1 | contig 30751 bp, 56 predicted proteins | sample MGYA00520589_ERZ1034984 | MGnify/ENA primary metagenome ERZ1034984 (study PRJEB33766, sample SAMN09781790) | gut metagenome | biome: gut microbiome | host: Homo sapiens | place: Madagascar | study: EMG produced TPA metagenomics assembly of the PRJNA485056 data... | reverse complement strand
CTCCAACTCTAAGGATTTTTACAGAAAGGGGGTAAACGCGAATGACACGGAAAAAATGGCGGGAAGTCATATTGAACGATATGCGGCAGCTCGACATAGATTCAACCGGGTTTGACATCACGATAAACCTCGCCGCCGATACGCTCTATGAGCTCGATCGGGCACGCACCGCATACAAGAAAAGCGGCTCTATCGCCGTGATAGAGCACACGAACAAGAACGGGAGCACCAACAAAGCGAAGAACCCGGAATTGACAATCGTCCTTGATCTCAAAACCAAAGCCCGTGAATTCCTGGCCGAGCTTGGCCTGACCCCCGCCGCACAAAAGCGATTGACAAACGATGCCCCCAAAAAGGAGAAGCTCAGTCCGCTGGCCAAAGCGCTGAGCGAGATAAAATGAGCGCAATCACCGGGCGGAATTGGGATGCGGTTCTTGAGTATGCCGAGAGCATACGCAGCGGCCGGAAATGTGCCTGCCCCGAGCTCAAGCAAGCGGTCGAACGTTTCTTCCGAGACCTTGAAGACCCGAGATATTACCTCGACCCTAAAGGCCCAGAATTCTGCATTCAGATCATCGAAAAGACGATAGCCCACAAGCAGGGCGAGAAACTTGACGGAACACCGCTTCGGGGAACACCGTTCCTGCTGGAACCGTTCCACAAGTTCATCATCTACAATGTGGTCGGGTTCAAGCTGACAGGGACGGATGTAGCAAGGTATCACGAAGCACTGATCTTTATCCCGCGAAAAAACATCAAGACCACCTTTGCGGCGAGCCTGGCATTTGCTCTGTCGTTGTACTACCGCAAGAGCGGGAGCAAGTGTTACATCGTCGGCGCGGCGCTGAAGCAGAGTTTGGAAAGTTTCGAATTTCTGGAATACAACATCAAGCGCATGGGCGAAGACGCCGCAAGCGGCGGGGCAGTAAAAATTATCAACAACAACAATGAGCATTCCCTGAGGGCGGAGCTGCCCGGCGGGGACGGCTCATTTTTCATTCAGTCCCTCGCGGCAAACCCTGACGCGCAGGACTCGCTGAACTGCAACCTTGCAATCTGTGATGAGCTGCACGCCTATAAGAAGCCGAAGCAATATAACCTCTTCAAGGAAGCTATGAAAGCCTATTCGAACAAGCTTCTGATCGGTATCAGCACGGCAGGGGATAATGAGCAGATGTTCCTTGGACAAAGACTGAAATACTGCCGTAAGGTGCTTGAGGGGATAATCAGCGACGAGCAGTTGTTTATCTTCATGTGCTGCGCTCCGAAAGACCCGGAGACGGGCGAGGTGGATTTCACAAACCCGACAGTCCATGAGATGGCAAATCCGGCCTATGGCATCAGCATACGCCCTGAGGAGATTCTCAACGACAGCATCCAGGCACAGAACGATCCGCAGCAGCGCAAAGATTTCTTCGCCAAAAGTCTGAACGTCTACACAAATTCCATCAAGGCGTATTTCAACATTGATGAGTTCCGCCGGTCGGATAAAAAGTATGACTGGACGCTTGAGCAACTGCGGCGGCTGCCGATCAAGTGGTACGGCGGCGCCGACCTCTCAAAGCTGCACGATCTTACTGCCGCCGCCCTTGTCGGCAACTACAAGGGCGTGGACATCATCATCACGCATGCCTTTTTCCCGGTGGCGGTTGCACACAAAAAGGCGGACGAAGATAACATTCCTCTGTTCGGATGGCAGGATGACGGATGGTTGACCATGTGCAACGGTCCGACAGTCAACCACGCAGACATCATCAACTGGTTCGTCGAGATGCGCAAGAGCGGGTTCAAAATCGCTGCCGTCGGCCACGATCGCAAGTTCTGTCGGGAGTACTTCATCGGGATGAAGAAAGCCGGCTTCCGCGTCTTTGATCAACCGCAATATTTCTACAAGAAGTCCGAGGGCTTCAGGTACATCGAGCACAGCGTCAAGAACGGCACGCTGTACTATATGCACTCAGAAGCTTATGAATACTGCGTCGAGAATGTGACAGCCATTGAAAAGACCGACGACATGATCGCCTATGAAAAAATCATGCCTGAGCTGAGAATCGACCTCTTTGACGCATCGGTATTCGCAGAGATCAGATATCTCGAAAGCCTCGAAAAGTCCGCGGACGCAAGTAACTGGTGGGGAGATAAAAATGAGTAAAAAAAGAACACGAACAAAACAGGCACCGCGAGCCGAGCCCACGCAGGCACGAAGCGCCGGCAGCGCGGCGTTTTTCTGCGATGCATCAAAATTCGACGATCTCGCTTGCCGGGGTTACATCAAGCTAAGCGACAGCCCGGAAATAAGCGCCGCCGTCGATACCATCGCACAGCTTGTGGGCTCGCAGACCATTCACCTGATGCAGAACACGGAGCGGGGTGATATACGCGTTACCAACGCGTTGAGCCGCAAGGTCGACATCAACCCCAATAAGAACATGACGCGCTCCAACTTCATCCGCTGGATAGTCAGGACGATGTATTACAGCGGCAATGCCGTCGCATGGCCGCGCACCAGAGCGGGCTATCTCGATGACCTGATACCAATACCACCGGCATTCACCTCTTTCGTTCCCTACGGCGATTTTGACTATCGCGTAGTAATTGCCGGGCGAGAGTATGAGCCTGATAATGTGCTGCACTTCGCGCTGAACCCCGGCGAATATTACCCGTGGCTCGGCGTCGGTTATCAGATACAGCTCAGTGATGTGGCGAACAACCTCAAGCAGGCGGCAACGACTGAAAAGGGCTTCATGTCCTCAAAGTGGAAGCCCTCAATCATCGTCAAGGTCGACGGCCTTGTTGATGAATTTTCATCACCAGAGGGACGCGCGAAGCTGCTCAACTCATACGCGGCCAGCGGAGAAGCCGGTGAACCGTGGCTGATACCCGCGAATCAATTCGAGGTAGAGCAGGTGAAGCCGCTCACACTGTCCGATCTGGCGCTTGCGGACTTCGTGAAGTTGGACAAGCGCACGGTGGCGTCAATACTTGGTGTCCCGCCGTTCGTCCTCGGCGAGGGCGAGTTCAAGCGCGACGCCTGGAACGCCTTTATAAACAGCCGGATCATGCCGCTGTCTCAGAATATCCAGCAGGTACTGACTAAAGGGCTGCTTTACAGCCCGGATATGTATTTCCGTTTCAATCCTCGCAGCCTGTATAACTACGACCTTAAAGATCTTGCGGCCGTGGCTGACGATCAGTATATCCGCGGAATAATGACCGGCAACGAGGTCAGGGACTGGCTCGGTTTGACGCCGCTTGAGGGGCTGGATATTCTCACGATCCTTGAGAACTTCATCCCTCAGAGCATGATTGCGAATCAAAAAAAGCTTATTCAGGGAGGTGAAACAGATGGAGAATAAACCAACATTCTGCACACGCTTCATGCAACCCTCAGCTGCTGAGTTCTCCGCACGTGCGGAGGGCGAAGAGCTGTACATAGAGGGCTATTTCGCGGTATTCGGAGCCAAATACTGGCTCTGGGAAGAAGCATACGAAACGGTCGACCGTGGCGCGTTCACGGATCAGACAAAGGAAGATGTCCGCGCCCTGTGCAATCACGACACGACGCTTGTCCTCGGCAGAGTACCGGCGGGAACGCTTACACTCCGCGAAGATGAGATCGGGCTTTGGGGCAGCATCCGGATAAACCGAGCTGATCAGGATGCTATGAACCTCTACGAGCGGGTCAAGCGCAGAGATGTGAATCAGTGCTCTTTCGGGTTCGATATCCTTGATCAGGAGATCGAGCACACCGAGGGACAGCCGTCAGTGTTCCGCATCAAGCGCGTGCGCCTCTATGAGGTGTCCGTAGTAACATTTCCGGCCTATGAAGATACAAGTGTCGAGGCCAGAAAGGCCGAGCTTGCGACCATTGTCAAACGCAGAGTTGAAGAGAAGCGCAGGCTCGCACTCGAAAGACTGAAAGGAGTCAATTATGGCAATTAAAGCAATTATGCTGCGCAAGCGCATCGAACTGAAAAAGGCCGAGCTTGCCCAGCACAGGGAAAGAGCAAAAGAGTTTGAAACTCGCAAATCCGACATCACCGAGGCAATCGGTGAGGCCACCACTGAGGAGGAGATCGACGCTCTCAATGAGGGCATGGATCAGCTTGAAACCGAGTGGAAAGAGCACGAGGAGACCGAAAATCGCCTCAGCGGCGAAATCGCGGCACTTGAGCAGCAGCTCACCGAAGAGGAGCAGCGCGGCACGCCGCCCATCAACAACCCCGAGAGCGGGGCAAATACCGAAAGGAGCAATCACATGACTACCACCATCAACATCCGTTCTCTGCCTTTTGGCCAGAGAGTAATGGACGCGCTACCTCGCCAGGAGCGCGACGCAATCATCGGGCAGGAGGATAGTAAAAACTTCCTCGCACAGCTGCGCAGCCTCAAGGGCGAGAAGCGCGGCGTCAGCGGCGGTGAGCTGACCATTCCTGTCGTGTTCCTCGACCTCATCGCCGAGAATATGTACAGATACAGCAAGCTGCTCAACCGCGTCCGTGTGCGCTCTGTTACGGGCACCACCCGTCAGACCATCGCGGGCACGGTCCCGGAAGCTGTCTGGACGGAGATGTGCGCAGCTATCAATGAGCTGACTCTGGTATTCAACCAGACCACGCTTGATGGCTACAAGGTAGCGGGCTTCGTACCTGTCTGCAACAGCCTGCTGGAGGACAACGACGTCAACCTCGCAAGCTGGATCGTTGAGATGCTTTCCGAAAGCATCGGCCTTGCGATCGATAAGGCAATCCTCTACGGCAAGGGCGCAGCCAACAGCATGCCCCTTGGCATCGTGACCCGCCTTGCGCAGCAGAGCAAGCCCGCCGGTTACCCGGCCGCCGCTCCTGCGTGGGTCGACCTCCACACCAGCAACATCCTCAAGATCGACGCAAGCAAGACCGGCGCTGAGTTCTGGGCAGCCCTCCAGATCGCGGCAGGCGCGACGTTCACCCGTTACAGCCGCGGTAATCAGTTCTGGGCGATGAACAGCAAGACCTACGCTCTTCTCAAGTCCAAGGCAATAACTTTCACCGCATCCGGTGATGTTGTAGCCAATGTTTACGGCATCCTGCCCATCGTGACCGGCGATATCGACATTCTGGAATTCATCCCGGACGGCGATATCATCGGCGGTTACGGCGACCTGTACCTCTACGCCGACCGCGCGAGAATGACGATTGAGGAGAGCCGCGAGGTACAGTTCCTCCAGGACAACACCGTGTTCAAGGGCAAGGCCCGTGCGGACGGTACGCCGGTCGTTCCGGGCGCGTTCGTTGCGATCAACATCAACGGCAGCGAAGTTACCACCGTAATGACGTTCGCGGCTGACACGGCAAACGACGCCGACCTTGATTCCCTCAGCGTCGGCACCGGCTCACTCAGCCCGACCTTTGATGCGGCCACTCAGAGCTACACGCTCTCTACCACGGCGGCATCCCTCGCAGTCAACGCAGCTGCGGCGCAGATCGATGCAAAGGTAGCAATCAGCTACGGCGGAAAGAATGTAGCCAACGGCGGCAACATTACCCCGACTGCCGGGGCGAGCACCCTCACCGTGACCGTGACCAATGGCAACGCGACCAAGGTGTACACCGTCGCGATCACCAAGACCTGATCTAAAAGGAGCTGCTTATGACGAACGACGAACTGCTCACGATGCTGAAGTATAACCTCAACAAGACCGCAGCGGCGCAGGAGCCGTATCTTCAGCAGCTCCTTGAAGTTGCGGCGCATGAAATCCGCAGGGAGGGCATAAAAACCCTCTCTGCGGACAACCTTGATGACTGCAACCTGATCGTGATGTATGCGGCGTATCTGTTTCGCAAGCGCGCCGAGGACAACCCGGTCATGCCGCGAATGCTCCGATATGCCCTTAATAACCGCCTGTTTGCGGAGAAGCTTGGAGGCACGACATGACGCTTGACAGTGGCATCCTGACCGTATGCAAGCTCAAGAACACAGCGGCAGCCGGGCAAATGCCGGTCATGCAGCTTGCACAGCAGTCGACTCATTACTACGGTGAGCGGACCGTGGGCTATAACAGGCAGTACGCGGCCATGGGCGTGAATCAGCAGATAGATATGCTGGTACGCATATGGCAGGACAGAGCCGTCAAGATCGGTATGTACGCCGTCCTCGAGGATGATTCACAGTACCGGATAGACAACGTGCAGCATCTGCTTGATAGTGACGGCTTGGAGGTTACAGACCTGACATTAAACGCGCTGGAGGAGTTCTATGATGTCTTACCGGGAACGCCTTGAAGGTATCGGCACCGCCCTCGCAGCGGCGGTACCGAACACATACCACTATTTCCGCCCGAACCTCCAGCCCCCATTCTGCATATGGGCAGAAGAGAACGGGAACGGATTTACCGCCGACAACAAGACGGCTGAGCACGCGCTCACGGGCACTGTGGACTATTTCAGCAAGCAGGAATATGACCCGGCACCGGATGCCATAGAAAGCACCCTGAGCGGGTTGGGGCTCATCTGGGAGCTGAACAGTGTACAGTACGAAGATGAAACCGAGCTCATTCACCATGAATGGACATGGAGTATGCGCTAATGGCAACGATGAAGTTCACCGGCCTCGGCGAATACCTCACGAAGCTCAGCGCGCTTGAGGGCAATGAGGAAATAATAAAGCGCGCCGTCTATAAAGGCGCGGCTGTGGTCGCAGATGCCATAAAAGCGGAGCTGGAGGGTTTGCCGACCATCACCAATGAAGAGGCCATGCACCGGTACAACTCACGAAACCCGTCGGCTTCATCTTTGCAGTACATAAGCGAGCCGCAGAAAAAGGGCTTGATTGACGGTTTCGGTCTCGCCCCAATCGAAAACACCGAGGATTATATCAGCACCAAGGCCGGATTTGACGGCTACAACGGAGTGAAAACAAAGCGCTGGCCGCACGGTCAGCCCAATGCGATGATAGCCCGTGCTGTCGTGAGCGGGACGTCATTCATGCAGAAAAATGATTTTGTCGGGCGTGCGACGCGCAAGGCCAAAAAGGCAGCTGAGGCGGCCATGGCGAAATCACTTGACGACGACATAAAAAACAAAATGAAATGAGGCGAATCAAATGTCAGCAGCAGGAAAAGTCTGTACCGGCTTCTCACGCCCGTGGGTAGCCAAGTACAGCGCAAACGGCGGCACCGTCACATACTCAGGCGCTATGCGGCTTGCCCGCGGCGTAGAGGTCAAGATCGACCCGGAAACCGCGGCAGACAATACGTTTTATGCCGACAACATGGCGGCCGAGAGCCAGGAGGGCGTTCTCACCGGCGGCACTACCACCCTGACGGTCGACGGCCTGTTCCGCAAGGCAGAGGATCTGATAATGGGCCTGCCGGAGACCAAGAGCGAAATCACCATCGACGGAAGCACGAAGGTCAGCGTTACGGACTACGACGACGATATGAAGATTCCGTATATCGGGCTTGGCTTCGTCGTGCGGTATATGTCCGATGGCGTCACATCGTACAGCCCGGTAGTACTCACTAAGCTCCGCACTACCGCATCCTCGGAAGAATACGCCACGCAGGAAGAGGAAATCGACTGGCAGACAAAGGAGCTTGAAATGTCCATACACCGCGACGACAGCACTAAGCACCGCTGGAAGCGCGTGGCGGACGATCAGGAGAGCGAAGACGCCGCCGAGGCCTGCATCAAGGCCATGCTCAACTACACGGAGCCGGGCGGCTGATAGGAGGCTGTTATGATCATATTCGGCAAAGAACGCGGTTTTAGTTTTACCGTCGGCGCGTCCGTGGAGATTGCGGAGATGTGCCCTGACGGCGACCTGACCAAGATTGAGAAGTTTCTCAGCGGCAAGTACGGCAGAGTGACGCGCAACGGCGCAAAGCTCATCATTGAGCTCAACAAGGCCTATGAGATGCAGCGCAGCTTTGAAAATGAGACCTACAAGCCCGAGCCCCTGACCATGGCACAGGTCATGGCACTGAGCGCCGAGCAGTTCACGGCGCTGATGTCTGAGGCAATGGCAGCCTTTGAGGCCGGGCGCAAGACCACGGTCGAGGTCGAGCCTTCAAAAAAAAACGAGGTCAGCCGACCCGAAACAGAGTAGAAATCAATCTGGCTTGGTATCTCTTCTATGGCCGGATGCTGAATATGAGCAGACAGGAGATCATTAACACACGCTACGGCGAAATGTGCGACATGATCTCCTGTTTCGCCATATACAACGGCGCGACTCCGGCAAAGAAAAAAAAGAGCTGGAGCATAGAAGAAGCCTTACAACTGAGGTGATAACACCATGGCAACAAACATAGGCCCCAAAATCGGCGTCGAAGGCGAGGCCGAGTATAGAAAATCAATAAATCAGATCATCCAGCAGGCCAAGACCCTTGACGCGCAGATGCGCGCGACAGTCTCAAGCTTCAACAGCACCACCAGCGCCGAAGAAAAGGCAGCGGCGAAGTCCAAAATCCTGTCCGAGCAGATCACCACGCAGAAAGAGCGCATCAGAACCCTGACGGACATGATGCAGAAATCTGCGGCGAAGTACGGCGAAAATGACGCCCGAACCCTCAAATGGCGGGAAGCTGTGCTCAATGCCACCACCGCGCTCAACGGCATGGAGCAGGAGCTTGCGGACGTCAACAGCGGCCTCGACGAAACCAGCGATGACTTCACAAAAGCAGGCAAAGGAGCGGCGAGCTTCGGGGATGTTCTGAAAGCAAATGTGCTCTCAGACGTTATCATGTCAGGTCTACGGAAAATGGGCGGCTACATAAAGGAAGCCGGGGCTGCTTTCATCCAGCTCACGAAAGATGCCGTCAACAGCTATTCGGATTATGAGCAGCTTGTCGGCGGCGTTGAAACCCTGTTTGGAGACAGCGCAAAGACAGTCGAGAACTATGCTAACAATGCGTTCAAAACGGCGGGGCTCTCCGCCAATGAGTACATGGAGACGGTGACAAGCTTCTCGGCGTCGCTGCTTCAGGGGCTCGGCGGAGATACTGAACAGGCGGCGAAGCTTGCGAACCTTGCAATAACCGATATGTCGGACAACGCTAATAAGATGGGCACTGACATCAGCAGCATACAGAACGCCTATCAGGGCTTTGCAAAGCAGAATTATACCATGCTGGACAACCTCAAGCTTGGCTATGGCGGCACTGCTGCCGAGATGGCAAGGCTCATAAACGACAGCGGCGTGCTTGGAGACCAGATTGACGTCACGGCGAAGACTGTCAACGAAGTGTCGTTCGACAAGATGATTGAAGCGATTCACGTCGTACAGACAGAGCTGGGCATAACCGGCACCACGTCAAAGGAGGCGTCCACTACCATACAAGGCAGCGCAAATGCAATGAAATCTGCTTGGCAGAATATGCTGACGGGATTTGCGGATGAAAAATCGGACCTGTCACAGCTCACTAAGAATCTGACGGACAGCATTGTCACATTTGCGGATAACCTCATTCCCCGAATCATGGAAATACTGCCGCGGCTGACTGAGGGCTTTACGCAGCTCATAAATGCCCTTGTTCCGTATGTCGAGCCTACGCTACATACGATACTCCCGGCTCTTACCGACGGCATTGAGGCACTTGTGAACGGGATAGTTGCCGCTCTACCGGTCTTGCTTGGCGCGCTGTCTAATGCGATGCCTATGATAATCGACACGGTTCTTACGATACTGCCGGAGCTGATGAGCGCCGGGGTCGACTTTATCACTGCGCTCGTTGAGGGCATTGCAGATGCGGCACCGCAGCTGCTTGACGCGATAGTTCGTACCGCAATTGCGATGGTCTCAAAGCTCATCGAAAAAATACCGGATATGCAAAATGCGGCGGTGAGGCTGATGTCCGGACTGCTGCAAGGGCTGCTCGGCCAGATACCGAACATCATTGGCGGCGCAGTTCAAATAGCGCTCGCAATCCAGCAGAAATTCAGAGAGCTTCCGCAGGCGGCCGTAGGCTGGGGTCGTGACCTCATTCAGGGGTTCATCAACGGCATCCTTGATATGTGGAACAACCTCAAAAACACGGTGTCAAACGTCGCAAATACGATATCGAGCTTCCTGCATTTCTCGCGCCCGGACGTGGGGCCGCTGCGCAATTATGAAAAATGGATGCCCGATATGATGACCGGCCTTGCACGCGGCATCGATGCGAACGCCTACCGCGTAGAGGATGCGCTCATGGCGGCAACTTCCGGTATGCGGATGCAGATCGAGGGCACAACTGGAGCGGGAGCGACTCAGACGACTAACTACGGCGGAGTAAACATCGTCGTCAACGGCGCGCCGGGGCAGGACGTTAACGAGCTCGCGGAGACGATCATGTACAAGATAGAGAATGCTTACAGCAAGAAAGCGAGCGTGTTTGCGTGATTTTCTGGAATGGCAAAAGCTCCGATGATTTTCACGTCATTGTAGAGCATTACCCCGAGCGGATATATCCGGCACGTAAGCTTGAAAGCATATCCATCCCCGGACGCAACGGCGACATCGTGCGCGCCGAAGACAGCTTCGAGAATTATACGCAGCCCTATGACATCTACGTGAGCGGGGAGTTCCACGGTGGACTCCCTGCTCTCGCGCGCCGGATCGCGGCATGGCTGATGGCTCCCGAGGGATACTGCAAGCTCATCGACAGCTACGACGTCAATTGCTTCCGGTATGCCTACTTTCAGGGGCCGGTCAACTTCGAGAACATATTCAACAACTTCGGCAGAGCCACGATCGAGTTCAACTGTCAGCCGTGCCGGTTTCTCATCGACGGCCAGAACCCGGTACATTTCACCGGCGCCGGCAAGATGATAAACAGCCACGGCTTCACGGCACGTCCCCAAATCACCGTGACAGGCTCGGGCAAAGGCACCGTCACTGTCGGTGGCCGGACGGTGACGATTAACAAAATCACGAGCGGGATGATTTTAGACTCGCTGACGCAGAATGCGTACCTCGGCAGCAGCAACCTCAACGGCGACATCTCGGCTGCCGAGTTCCCGGTACTGCTGCCCGGAGAATCAGCGATATCATTCACCGGCGGCGTGACGGCTCTTGACATCATACCAAGGTGGTGGACACTGTGAAGCCGATATTATTTGAATCCACGGCGCAGACATTCAACACCAACGGCATAGGCATTCTCAATGATGCAGCCGAGTGCAAGGTCAGAGAGCAGCGCAACGGCGAGTATGAGTTGACTATGCAGTACCCGATAGATGGGCTGCACTATAAGGAGATCGTAAATCGCCGCCTTATCTATGCGCAGGTCACGCCATACGGCGGGCAAGAGCCTTTCCGCATATACAACATAAGCCGACCGCTGAGCGGGCTTATAGAGGTTCAGGCACGCCACATCTCATACGATCAAAGCGGCATTCCCGTGACACCGTTCACGGCCACTAATGCTGCCGATGCGATGAAGCAGCTCAAGAGCCATGCGGTGGTATCAAATCCGTTCGTCTTCACCACGGACAAGGTTACCACGGCAAACATGACAGTGACCGCCCCGACGTCGATGCGCGCCCTGCTGGGCGGCACTGAGGGCAGCGTGCTCGACACGTACCGCGGCGAATTTTTCTTCACACACTTCCTCACGCAGCTGCTTACGTCCCGCGGGCAGAACCGCGGCGTAGTCATACGCTACGGGAAAAACCTAATAGACCTCCGGCAGGAGGAGAACATTTCCAAGATGTACACCGGGGTATATCCGTATTACGTCGATAGCGAGACCGGAGAGATAACCCAGCTGCCCGACAAAATTGTAGCTGTCCCCGGCACATTTGACTTTATCAATATCCTCATGCTGGATGTCTCGGGGGACTTCGACAGCCCGCCGACCGCGCAGCAGCTTACCCTCAGAGCACAACGCTATATCAATGACAACGATTTAGGCACACCGACCGTCTCTATCTCACTGAGCTATCAGGATATTGCGCAGGCACTGGATACATCGGCACCTGCCGAGATGATCAAGTTGTGCGATACCGTCACGGTCATTTATGAGAAGCTTGGCATTGAGACCACGGCCAAGGTAACAGAGACCGAGTACGACGTGCTGCGCGACAGGTACACATCTATCAACATCGGAGATATCCGCACGAATATTGCAGACACCATATACAGCAATGCGCAGGCGGTCGAGCAGACGGCTATCGACCTGCGTACCGAGACAGGCAAGGCCATAGCCAATGCAACGCAGCTCATCACAGGCACCAAGGGCGGCAACTTCGTCTTTCAGTTCAATTCCGACGGAAAGCCGATGGGCTTTTCCATCATGGACACTGACGATGTGCTGACCGCAACCAATGTATGGCGCTTCAACCTCGGCGGCCTCGGGTACAGTTCCAAGGGCTACAACGGACCGTTTGGGACGGCTATCACACAGGACGGCAAGATCGTTGCCGACTTCATACAGGCGGGCGCTCTGTCCTCAGGAAATGTCACCGTGGGCGGCTTCACCCTCTCCGCAAGCTCACTCAGAAATGGCATGACGGCGCTCGACGATACAACACATGACGGTGTGTATGTCGGACTTGACGGCATAGCGCTCGGGAAAGGTGCGTTCAAGGTCGACAAATACGGTAATCTAACCGCTACCAGCGGTAAGTTTACCGGCAGCGTCTACGCTTCCAGTATCCTGACCGAGGCCGAAGAAACCGGAGCGGGCTACATTGAGGGGAGCCAGGTCGGAGCGGGAACGCTCACCGGCGGCAGCGGCGGCAATGTGGCCGGGTACACCTTACAAGCCAGCAATCTATCCAGCGGCGTCAACAACAACATTTCCCGCGGCGTAGACGCTTATGAAACGGTAAACGCGCTGATCAGTGGATCTATAACCGCATCAGTGATCAACGCCAGCGTACTTTACGTAGGGGGTGCGCTCGTCCAAGCAAAATCCACATCTTTCAAGGACGGGAACGGGACAACCATCACCCTGTCATACTTTGGCCCCACGAATTACGACTAAAGGAGAACAACAATGGAGATTGAAGCAGGGAGCAAGAGACTCCCCCTGACGTTCTGGGGGCAGCCGAAAGAAAACCAACTGCTTGTGGATGTACGCGCGCCACTTGTGGACGCCGTGATCGCACTCGGAACAGCAACAAGCCTCACTATCCACAACGAAGCTTTGAAGAACAGTTTCAAAATCAGCGGCATAGTTCGCGCGAATGCGGGGGATACTCCCTCGAGCGCGAGGCTTCTTTTGGAGGTATCAACATGACCAAAACAGAAAAAATAGCATGCATCCGCCGAACACTCGAAGAAATCGATGTGCGCGGCAGATGTAACATCGACAAAATGCTCGGCTGCATGATGATGCTTGATCAGATCATAGCTGAGGCGTCACAGCCTGCACAGGAGGCAAAGGATGAAAGTAACATCTCAGATAACGGTTGACCTGCTTCACCCCAATGTGGCGACGCTGGTTTATGCAAAACAGGCCGACCAGCAGAGCCGCTTTATCTCTGCCACATTGCTGGAGGGGGCGCAGCCATGGACACCACCGACGGGTGCGCTCGCCGCTGTAAGGTACCGTAAGCCCGACGGAACCATAGGATGGTATGACACGACCGAGAACAAGGCTGCAGCCGTCACCATGAACGGCAACGCTGCTACGATCCAGCTTGCGGCACAGGCGCTGACCGTGAGCGGGGACGTGTATATTGAGCTCGAATTTTACACGCAGAGCGCCGAAAAGCTTTCAAGCTTTGCATGGGTGCTCGCGGTCGAGGCAAGCGCGGTAAGCGATGGCGAGATTGAAAGTTCGGATTATTTCAATGTTCTGACCGAAGCCCTCGCTGAAATTGCAAAAGCTCTCCCAGACATCCAGAAAGCCAGCGAATACGCTCAGGCGGCTGCACAGTCAGCAACTCAGGCGACCGACGCCAAAGCTGCCGCCGAGGAGTCGAAGCAGGCGGCGGCAGCTTCGGCAGCGCAAGCGGCTGAATCCAAAGACAATAGCGCAGCTTCAGCACAAAACAGCAGTCAAAGTGCCTCGGCGGCGCAGGCTGCCGCTGCCTCAGCGGCAGCAAGTCAGCAGCTCGCCGCCACCAACGCGCAGACAGCAAGCGCCGCAGCTACTTCGGCGGCTACGGCCAAGGAAGACGCCGAGAAATCTGCACAGGACAGTGAAGCTTGGGCAGTCGGAACACGGGGTGAACAGGCCGTACCTGACTCTGACGAGACCCATAACAACAATTCAAAGTATTGGGCAGAGCAGGCCGCAGCAGCTGCGGGCGGCGGCGTGATAACGTTCAACGGGCGTAATGGCACCGTAGTACCGGAAAACGGGGATTACACCCCCGGAATGGTAGGCGCAGCCCCCGCAATAAAAACGGCAACAGTCACGCTGCCGTCCGCATCGTGGACGGGCAGCGCATCGCCGTACTCACAGACGGTCACGATCGACGGCGTCACAGCGAACAGCCGCATTGATATAAATCCTGACACTGCCGTTATGAACGGCGCGATGGAGGGCGGATATGGCCTCGTTTTTGGCAACAACGCCGGAACTATCACCGCTTACGCAGTCGGAGATAAACCCGCTGCGGCAATCACCGTGCAGGTGAGCATCACGGAGGTGACAGCATGAGCGAGATATTCGGCAACGGCATCATGGGCGGCGGGGGACTGACTAACTCAAAGCTTGCCCTCGCCAACGCGCAGGCCGCAGATGTACGCAGCGGTAAAAAGTTCTATGCCGGAGACAAGCAGATCAAGACCGGCACTCTTGCCGACGTTACGCAGGCCACGCCCGCGATAACGGTCGACGCTGCTGGGAAGATTACCGCCTCGGCCACACAGGCCGCGGGCGTAGTCGCCGCCGGGACTGAGTCCGCAACGAAGCAGCTGCCAGTTCAAGCGGCGAAGACTGTAATTCCCTCGGCATCCGCCCAGACCGCTGTTGGGGAGGGTGTATTCACGACCGGGGTCGTCACCGTCGCCGCCGTCTATGCTGTGATCAGCGTGACTTACCCATCAGGTTCGACCTGCACCTGCACGAACGGCACACTGACGCTGACGGCGAAAGACACGAGCGGCAAGGCGGTGTTCGTCATCCCCTACGCCGGGACGTGGACAGTCAAGGCAGTGAGCGGCAGCAATACCGCGAGCAAGACCGTGAGCATCACAGCTGACGGGCAGGTCGCAACGGTGACGCTGGCGTTTGAACTTGTGCTGTTCGAGAATGGTGCATATCAGAATATCGGAAGCTTTAACAATGCAACAATAACCAACGGCAACCTGGTCATGACTGCCAGCGGTAATGACGGTGCTGGTGGTTCTATCCACAGAACATTCGTAACAGATGTCAAATTGGACTTGACCAATTACAAGACCCTGACCTTTTCATTGGCTGAATTTACGATAAACAGTACTTACCCGACTTCACGTAAAGTTTGGCTTGGGGTTTCCTCAAACACAATTGCTTGGTACGCTATTCCTGCTGATAGTAATGTGAAAGCGAAAACAGTGTTGACGAATACAGATCAGGGCACGAACAAGACAGTAACGGTGGATATTTCAGCTCTTACGGGTTCGTTCTATGTTTTCGTGTACGAAGATGTTTACGGAAGTACGATCGTATCCAGTAAGTCGATAATCATCAGCTGAGGGGGCGGGACAATGACAATATACATAGACAACGATTATAAATGTTACGTCTCCGCAGCCGAGGGACGCAGGGCAGTGGAAACAGACTTTTTCGATGGCAAGTGCCCCGAATTGATAGAGAGCTACCGTTTCGTCCCCGAGGGCGAGACATGGACGCGCGAGGACGGAGAAGTGTTCACGAACATGGTTTCACCATGGAAAGACTTGGGCGAAGCATACGCGGCGCAAGCGGCGTATGTGACAGCACAGAATACACAGTATGAAGCGGCATTGACCGAGATTGAAGCCGCACTGGAGGTAACATCATGACCATCGAAGAAAGAAAACAGGCTATCCTTGCCAAAATCGCAGAGATAAAGCAGGGCGGCAGCGATGAGGAAAAGCAGGACATGCAGAACGCGCTGAATGTGCTGGGGGTAACGGTCAATGAGTAAAGGGAAATGGACGATAGCTGCGGAGGAAGTAGCCGCCGATACCAAGACCGCGCTGCAAACGGTTTATGACGCGCTGAATCATGGCCAACAGCAGAAGATACTCAAGGACGCTCGGGTCAAGGCTCTGTTCGACCGGTACGGCGTGGAGTATACGGAGTGAGGAGGAACACCATGAGAATCATTGACAACGCCGTAACCCGCGCACTTGAGCTCGCGGCAGACGACAGCCACGGCTATGACCAGGCCAACCGCTGGGGGCCTGACTACGACTGCAGCAGCCTTGTAATAGACTGCTTCAAGAGAGCGGGACTGCCCCTCAGCTGCACTTACACCGGCAACATGCGCGGGGACATGCTGCGGCATGGCTTTGAGGACGTGACGGGCAACGTCGACCTCTCGACCGGCGCGGGGCTTGAGCGCGGGGATGTGCTCCTGAACCACGTCCATCACACCGCCCTGTATATCGGCGGCGGGCAGCTCGTGCAGGCGAGCATCAACGAGTACGGGACTGTGACCGGAGGGCAGACCGGCGACCAGACCGGGCGCGAGATATACACGCGCGGGTACTATAACTATCCGTGGGACTGCGTACTGCGGTACACGGGCGCAGAACCGGACACGGTGCCGGCCACAAAGAAGCCGACACGCTATGTCACTGTCGAGCTGCCCATGCTGGAGGACGGCCAGACCGGCGTAGTCGTTGCCATGCTTCAGGCGGCGCTGAAGTATCTCGGGTATGATCCTAAATGGATCGACGGCGAGTTCGGAACCAGGACGCGTAACATGCTCATGGCCTATCAGGCAGAACACGGCCTTGAAGCTGACGGCATCTGCGGCGCGGCCACGTACAAGAGCATAGTGGGAGGTGAGCGGGAATGAAGAAGATACAGATATGAACCAGCGGGAAAAGTAACTATACGCGCGAAGAATCTTAACTTTAATCAAAACAAAGGAGAAACAAAAATGAATGCACCTGACAAAGCCTTGCAGTTCAAGGCATGGATCGTCGCAGCTATCGCCTTCCTCACGGCGCTGTGGGGCTGGGTAGGCTGGGCAGTAATCATCTGGATCGCCTGTATAGTCCTCGACTATGCTACGGGAACCTGGGCCGCGAAGAGCGCCGGGGACTGGTCGTCCGCCGTAGCGAGAGCGGGACTGTGGCACAAGCTGGGCGAGATCGTCGCCGTGCTTGTGGCGGCGCTCTGCGATATAGCAATTAGTGTAATTATCAACGGAGCCGGCATAGACATCGGCATAACATTCGGGACGCTTATAACGCCGGTCGTGCTGCTCTGGTACATAATCACTGAGCTGGGCAGCATCATCGAGAATGCCGGAAAGCTCGGCGCACCCATCCCGGAATGGCTCAAGAAGTGGCTTAGAAATTATAAAGACAAGATAGACAAAGAACCGCCTGTTGAAATAATCGAGGCCATAGTTGACGAAACTCAGAACGAATAATTATTAACACGCGCCGCGTGCAGTCGAAGGCCTGCGTGCCTACGCGGGGTATTGATGTAGGCTGCACCGTTGCGCGTCACATAGAGAATAGAGAAAAAAGAACCGAGCGGGTTATTCCGCTCGGTTCTTTTTTGGCCTCGGCAGACTGAAACAAAGCAGCCCACCATTGATAATAATTCTTGGTACCGGTGGAGCGACACCCGGAATTATTATCAATCCTATTTCGGGGTCATCCCAATCGGTATTAAAGTCAAATGTTCCGTCCGGTTTCGCATCAAGCAGCGTCCAGACCCTTATTCTGTCCTTGCCGACCTCTACCCGGACAACTACGCTCAGAAGAGCGGGAATATCGTTCGCGGCGACCTTGAGCAGCTCGCGGAGCCTGTCCTCGGGAATCGTCGTGCCCTGCGCCTGATTATGCAGCGTTGTCATTTCGCGGTCGTTCTGCGCCTGCTCGGCCTCCAGCGCGTGAACCGTGTCTATCAGGGACTGACTGTGCATACCGGCAAGCACCGCGCTCATGGCGGCGTCGAGCTGCTTCTTTATCTCGGCCTGCCGATCAAACAGGGCTTTCATGCGCATAGCCGTCTGTTCCTGAATCTTCCCGCGCTCCTCACGCAGTATGCAGATAAGCCCGTCGACATTCTCGGGGTTCCCGAGCATATTTTTGATAGCCTCGGCAATCATGCGTTCAAGATCGTCGACCTTGATAGGCATATTGTCGCAGGTTTTCTTTCGCTTCTTCTCAGAGCAGGCATAGTAATAATACCCACCCTGCGAGCACGTCACGGACATTGAGGCCTTGCACTCCCCGCAGAACACTTTCCCCTTGAGCGGGTACTCCCTGACTCTCACAGGCCGCCCCGCCTGCTTGCGTTTGTTTGCCATGAGCTTCTCCTGTACTATATCCCAAGTTTCCCGGTCGACAATGGCCGGTATCACGCCCTCCATACGCATCACCGTAGACGCGACGGCATGACTGTTGCGGCTGCCGTCCGGGCGCTTCTGCGTCCGTCCATAGGTCAGCACACCGATATACTTCTCATTCTTCAGCAGGTCATGCAGACTGTTAGACCCGAACGTGCCGCCCGACTTCGTGCGCCGCCCCTCGGCGTTGAGCCGCTGGATGATCTCCCGATAAGACCGCCCGGCGGCATAGTCCCCGAAGATGATGCGCACCGTCTCGGCCTCAGGCTCGCAGACCTCGATCCTGCCGTCGATGACGACATACCCGAGCGGAGGCACGCCGCCGGTATACTTCCCCTGTTCAGCCATCCAGCGCATTTTCTCGCAGACCTTTTGCCGGGTCTGCAAAACCCACATCTGATTCATAAGCGCCATGCCGCCCTCTGACATGAACGTCGCAGGGTCGCGCAGATCGCCGCCGATCATCGGCTGAGTCACTGATACCACCCGGACGCCAAGACGCTCCAGACGCTCGCGCAGCGTGAACCACGCGGTCATTTTGCGGAACATACGGCTCTGATCGTAGATCACGACGGTATCCGCGCCGCCCTCCGAGAGCAGCCGCATCATACGGTCAAACTGCGGCCGGGTCTCTTTCATGCCGCTGACAGCTTCATCCGCGAACACATCCAGCACAGGGAGCCGCTGCCGGTCGCACCACTCGCGGCACCTGCTGACCTGAACCTCGATACTGTCGGCATCCTGCCGGTCGGTCGAGAACCGGGCAAGGATATATGCCCCGTGAGTTAACTTCATATGACACCCTCTTTCAAAGCCCTCGGCATATAGCCGGGGGCTTTTTCTTTATCAAAGGCCGAGCTGCTGCTTGAGCGCGTCCTGAAGCACCTGCGAGAAGTTCATATTATGCTCCAGCGCGGCAGCGTTGAGCCATGCGGGGAGCGTGACAGTGCGGTTGACGGAGCGGTTGACACGCGCCTGACGGATGGAGGGCATATACACATCCACCAGCACCGCGCGCTCATTCTCGCTTAGCTGAACGGCATTAAGACGCGATGGAGCGGGAATGTCCTCCCCGTCCTCCTCAAGACCGAAGAGGGTAATGCCCAGCAGCTCACGCGCGGAGAGCAGGGCGTCATCATCATCAACGCCGCTGGTGGCCACATCCAGATCAGGAAACATGACGGAAATCTCTTCGCCGGGCTCATATGAGAACACGGCAGGATAAATATAACGATCCGGTTTTTTCTTCATTCAAAAAACTCCTTTCGATAAGGGAGAGCGGGGGCTCACCTGAATTTGAGCCCCGACTGTCTCTCTATGCTGTCCAATGTCTTGCGTGGGATGTCCTTGCAAGGGCTTTTGACTGTCACACGGCCGGGTTTCGTCGGATGCTTGAACTGATGATGACTTCCGACTATGTTCACTTCATACCAACCGTCAACGATTAGAGCCGTGATGACTTCTCTTGCTGAGTAGCTCTTCAACTGTATCCCTCCTGACAATGTTATTATAACAAATATAATTATATTTGTCAACAGAAACTTGCGGCGCGGAGATTATTTCTTTTCCTGCCACATGGCAACATCGGAGCGGACAGCGATACCGACCACAACAAGCGTGGCCAGGATGAGCGGCGCGAGCGCCGCGACAAAGATGCTTGTGCCGGTGCTCTGGAACAATCCCGCGTCTTTTACGGATGCGTCGAAGATCATATAGGCGATGAGGGCGCACACCAGCAGTACACAGACGGCCACAAGCGCATAGACCATGGGGCGGTATGAAGAAAAACGCTTATCCTTTTCGGCGTCCAATTCCTCCAGCCGCCGGATGTCCCCGGCCTGCCTGACGTTCTCCAGTTCAAGCTGGTGTATGCGCTCGGTCAGCTCGGAGACGTCCTGCGGCTCTCTGAGACCGCACAGCTCATCAAGCGACAGGCCGAACAGGTCGGCAATAGCTGCCTGCTCAAACAGCTTCGGATTGCAGGCAGTTCCGGCGCTCTGCGTGGCTATGGCGGAGTAGCTCACCCCCGCCGCCTCGGACAGATCATTGAGGGACATGTGATGCTCACTACGGGCGTCGGTTATCTTGCTGTTGTACGCATCAAAAAAGGGCTGCAAACGCTGATAAGGTGTCATTTCTTATCTTATCCTCCCAGAAAATTTTCGGATTCCGAAAACCGGGAAACACGATTTGGCAGAAAATGACCCGGCTTGTCAGAAACAGACGTGGACATTAGCACACAATATCGGCTAATATACAGATGTGAATATAATGTTAACACCGAAGCCATTTTTTAGCAAGGAACTATAAGCCCGGGCACACGTAGAAAAACGCGAAAGGAGTTTGAGCACTTTGACCAAAAACGACGAAGAGCGGGAGATTCTGAAAGCAGAGATCATTAAGCTGCTGCGAAACGCGAGCATATCCGACCTGCGCGCGGTCTATATCTGGTTGACTACATAGCAAGGCACCCAGCAAAAAAAGGAACCCGAATCATCACGATTCGGGTTCCTTTTTTTCTGCCTCGGCAAGCACGTCGGTATAGATTTTTTCGAGCACCTGCCATTCGGGGCCGTCAGGCTCATACCGAAGCAGAACGCGCACGGCGCGCCGCGCGAGGCTGTCAGGCCTGCCGTTCATAAGGCGCTTGAGGTTACGGGCAAGCTCCTCGGATTCCTCTTCCGGGCGGAACATCTCACCGGCTCCGGTGCGCAGCCATATCTCATTGACGCCGAACTCGCGGCAGATGGCACGAATGGTCTGCTCACTGGGGTTATTCTTCCCCACTTCGATTGCGCTGACTGAGGAAGCTGTTATACCAATGCGCTCGCCGAACTTTTCGAGCGTTAACCCTACGCTCTTACGCACGGTCTTAATACGGGTGTTCATTGGGTACACCACCTTTCAAGCAGGAGTATAAGGGTGAGATTGAAAAAAGTCAAGAAATTTTTCAATTAAAGCGAAAAATAGCACTTGACATTTCGACTAAAACGAATTATACTTCATTTAAGCTGAAAAACAAATCAACTGCAACATGAAAAGGAGACGGGGAAAGATGATGACTTTTGAGGAAATGAAAGAATACTTACTGGCCGAGCTGAAAGAAGAGCGCGAGAAGATGCTCAAGAAGCAGGGGAGCAATTACTCCTACATCTTCATGCTCTGCAATGACATGGGGCTTATAGACCCGGCAAAGGAGATGGGGGAACGATGAGACGCGAACAGCTGTTTGATACGGCGCACGAAGCCTTTACTTTTCTGAGAAATTACACAAAGCATGGCTGGCTCGGCTACGTCGAGCAGGTCGGTGACAAGTTCAAGCTTGTCATTGCTTGCTGAGAGGAGAGAAAGCGATGAACATACCACGGATAGCGTTCTACACATTAGGCGTCGTGCTGATTTCAATTGCGGCCGTTAATCTCATTCGCGCAACGGTCGAGCTTGCTAAAATCGGCGAGTGGGACGCTGTGCTGTTTGTAGCTGCGACATTTGCATACATTGCGCTGGGAACATACCTCAAGCTTTCAAGCGGCAATTAAGAACGAGAAAAATGCAATGATGACCGCCAACCATGAACGAATCCCCTCATGCCAGCGGCGGCGGTACTGCTCGATCTCGCCGCGCCCGCACTCAGTCAGACGATACGCCGAATAACATTTGCTGACAAGGCAAATGCAGCCCCTGTCAACAAGATCCCCCACAAGAGATTTAGCGCATTTTAGTTCGCGGATATATGCGTCAATATCAGGACCGTCAGCAGATTCCGGATACGGCGTTTTATCCGCGGCAGTGTACGAATGGGATTGAATGAATTTCAACAATTTATAACCTTTGACACTTACCACGTTAATCACCTCCTTTCCCGCTGCATTATATCAGCTCCGGGAGCGGGAGGCAACGAAAGGAGAACAACATTATGAGCGATCAGGAAAAAAGAGCCATGCGCCTTGAAATGGCCGAGAAGATAAGCAATCTGCCGGATGAATATGTCCGCACCCTGCTTGACCGTGCAACCGGCGCCAAGGATATGTACGACATGATGTGCGGGCAGCAGCCTGCACCTGCAGCACAGGAGGCGGGGAGATGATAGTAATGACCCGAACGGGTGAAGTCATTGCTCCACCCATGCCGAGCGAGCCGCAGCGGCGTGCCGCGCAGCAGGATACGCTATGGGCGGAGGTGTTCCGGGCATACCTCCGCCGTCACCCCGAGGCGCTCGAAGCGCTGGAGGAGGTCACAGAATGTACAGGCACGTGCTGCTGAAGGAGACCGGTACTGACCGGATATTGATAATGGAGAGCTCTGGGACGATTCAGGAACGGAAAGTCAAGAACTATCTGAAAGCCGGGTGGGAGCAGGTCGGCCAGGTTGAAAGCCCTATGCACGATTTTGAGTTGACTGCCGGACTTACATCTGAGCTTCGCACCAAGCATGAAAAAATCCTCAAGAACCTCATCCAGGCGGACGCCGCCCTGCGTATCGCCATGGGGCAAATTTAATAAGGAGATGTAGTAATGAGCACAGGGACAATATGTCTGCTGATCTCGGCGGGCATTATGATCATCGTGACGGTCTATCTTGACATCGTCGGCGAGCAGGTGGCGGAGATCAAGGAGATCGCGGAGGAGCAGGGCTGGGCAGACCCGGCCAAGGTACAGGAGCTGGATAAACGCCCGCGCAGCCGCGCCGCGCACCGCCGCGGCAGACCGGCACCGGCGCCGGCGGTGATGGACGCGCAGTACTTCACCATGCCCGACGGTGAGAAGATAAGGAGGCGCAGATGAACAAGCCCATTTACACCATGACGGACGCAGAGCTTTTGGCTGAGAACGACCGTCTGCGCCGTGAGAATGACCGACTCTGCAAAGCCCTTGCAGACATGGCAGAGGAGAACGCGGAGCTGCGCGCCAAGTATGACGGCCTTGTGATCGGCATAAAGGCACTCCAGAAAAAGATCAGAGAGGAGGAGAAGAGGCATGCCGGAGGAAGAAAGAGCGGCAGCACCGGAGCAGGAAGAGTTTAAGCTCCGTTCCTGCAAGCGGAAGAACTGCAAGTATTATGCGAGCGGTCATCTGAAAGGCGTCTACAACTGCGACTATGCCCTTGTGACCGGCCACACCCGCGCGGCGCAGCACCCCCCAGACAAGCGTCAGCCTGCGGACTGTATGCTGTACGAGCCGCGCACCGGCAAGAAGCCACGGCGTAAGCCCTTTGTACAGACAGGATGAGCACCAAGAAAAAGGATGTGTTCCGGCAGTACATAAGCCTCTGCCCCGATCACTACCGGAGATTCGACACCAAGCATTACCAACTGACCCACGAAGCAGACAACAGCAGCTGCGCATTTTGCGGACGCGCGGCAGCGCAGTACAGTTTCATACCCCGGTACGTGATCCAGCGTCAGCGGCAGCGCAGCGCTCCAGTGCGCAGCCGCGACACGCGGGCACAGTACCGGGGCGACTGGAGGGAACAGATATATGGAAACAACAATGACAGCAGCGAGCGCCCGGAAGAAGATGCCCTGCCCTACTGAGGGAGTAGAACAGGCAACACTTTTCTCCTGGGCGCAAATGCACACTTACTGGTACCCGGAACTGACCATGATGTTCCACATCCCGAACGGCGGGAAGCGGAGCAAGGCCGAGGCCGGGCGCTTCCGCGCCGAGGGCGTGAAGTCCGGCGTGCCGGACATCTGCCTGCCGGTAGCCCGCGGCGGCTATCACGGCCTGTTCATAGAGCTGAAGCGTCAGCACGGGAACACCACCACGAAGAACCAGGACACATGGCTTGCCGACCTGCGCGAGCAGGGGTATGCGACTGCCGTAGCCTACGGCTGGGAGCAGGCGGCGAAGATCATCACAGACTATATGGAGGGAGAATATGAAGCTTAAAGACATAGCTAAGCTGTGCAAAGCGCGCGGGATAATAACGCTCACGCAGATGGGCGGCACGCAATGGATCGGAGACTTCGGCGCGACTTTTCCGGCGCTCGGTATGCCGTTCATGGATGAAGAGACCGTAGGCGTGTGCCTTGACTTTGATGAAAAGACCAGAGAGAAAGTCAAGGTCTGCAACGGCATCCTGACGGACTACGAGCTCGACGAATATGTAGAGGGCGACAAAGAACTTACGAGCGTTCTTCTAAGATTCCTTCACTACGGAAAGGCAGTAGACGCATGGAGCACGGCGGACGGCGATGTAGTATTCCTCGACGCTGCGTACACAAAGCCGCTGCTCGCAGATGATGACAGGACGCGGCTGTTCGTCCGGCGTAAGGCTGGGCGTAACTTCGGGTATGTGATTGGCAAATCCGGGATGTTTGTCACGGCAATCATAGAGCCTATGAGATTCTGGAACGACGACACCGGACGTAGCCTGTTCCTTTCGCACGCACTGGCGCAGGTTCTGAACGAGGTGAACGAACAGATGAACACCGAGCCCGACACAGACCCGGAGACGGGCGAGATCGTATAACGGATGGACAAAGAACAAACTGCAATGGAGCGGCTGCGGCTGGCATCAGATATGTCCCTGCGCCTGTATCACCGTCCGCTGCTGCTGACTGACAGCGGCGGCAAGGACAGCGCCGTAATCTGCAAGCTCGCGGAGAATGCGGGGATTCCCTTTGAGATCGTCCACTCTCACACGACCGCGGACGCGCCCGAGACTGTCTATCATGTCCGCAAGCGCGCCAAAGAATATGAACTCAAAGGCGTTAGCTATACGATCCATTACCCCACGTATAAGGGCGAACCTACAAGTATGTGGAAGCTCATACCCATTAAGCTTATGCCGCCGACACGACTCGGTCGGTACTGCTGCGCTGTACTTAAAGAGACCACTGGACGTGACAGATTCATAGTGACGGGCGTCCGCTGGGCGGAGAGCACCGCGAGAAAGAACAACCGCAGCAGTCTCGAAATCATCCACGCAGACCGGAAGAAATCCATACTGCTGAACAACGACAACGATGATGATAGGCAGCTCTTCGAGACCTGCACACTCAAAGGAAAACGTGTCTGCAATCCGATTATCGACTGGCAGGAATCCGATGTGTGGGACTATCTCACGGATCAGCACGTCGAATGCAATCCACTGTACTGCGAGGGCTGGCATCGCGTGGGCTGTGTTGGTTGCCCGATGGCAGCCAAAGCGCGGTATAAGGCGTTTGCACGCTATCCGAAGTTCCGGCAGATGTATATCAATGCGTTTGAAAGAATGCTGAACGAATGCAAGAAGCGTGGAAAGAACCCGGAGACATGGCATAGCGGCGTTGATGTATTCCACTGGCGGATGGAGGACGGCGTTCTGCCGGGGCAGTTCGAGATTGAGGAGGATGAACCGTGACCAACATTAACGCTGATGTGCTGGCGATCAACTCGGTGCGCGGCGATGAATACTTCACGCTTGAGAAAGACGTTCGCACCATCGCAGACAATCTCATCCCGGATCTGAATATCTGGTGTCCGTTCGATACAGAGGAGAGCCACTTCCCGCACGTGCTGCGGGAGTATGGCTACACCGTGACGGCAACGAGCAGCGACTTCTTTACAACGGAGCCGCCGCCCGGCTGCAATGCTGTCGTCAGCAACCCACCATTCAGCCGTAAGAAAGAAATCCTTCAGCGCTTGAAGGATTTGAATTTACCGTTCGCGTTGATCCTGCCTTTCCTGTTTCTGAATGATGGCGTACCGCTTGACTACGGACATCAGATCATGCTCTTCCGGAAGCGTATCCACTTCGTAATCCCGGAGATAGGAGAACTCAACAAGCCGCGCACCAACTGCTTTGTATTATCCAACGGACTACTCAAGAACGATTTTACGATAGTGAGGAAATGACATGACATACGAAAAAATCAGCGAAGCCCTGCGCGTCTGCGGCCGGGCTGAGTGCGACGGGTGCCTGACGCCTGAAACAGACTGCGGTTCACTGTGCACCGAGGCCGCCGCTGCGATTGAAGACCTGCAACAGCTCGCCGACAACATTGAGAAAGAGCGCAGATGTTTAGAGGAAGAGGTACATCGGCTCAATGACAAAAAACACCGGGACACCATCGAACTTGCCTGCAAGCAGACCGAGAACAACATTCTGCGTTCAGAGCTGAGACGGATGTTCCGGCTCTATGTAGCCGCGGAGATGCGGGCGGACACGGGCACAGAGGAGGATTGACCATGCCTATATACTACGAAGCCAAAGCCTTAGAGCGGACGATAGACGCCGCGCTGTGGATAACCCCAAGCACAAAGTCTGTGCTGAAGAATATCATATGCAGCGCGCCGGTAGCGGATGAGGTAGAGAAACTGCGCAAGGAGCGGGACGCGGCAGTAGCGGACATACAGGGGGTGATGCGCAACGCTGCGGACACCTGCTATCGCTGCAAGCATCGCTTCGGTGACAGCGCAGCAGAGTGCTGCATCAACTGTGAGGACGGCAGCAACTGGGAATGGAGGGGAGTAGTAGATGCGACCGATTGACGCCGACGCGCTCATAGAGAATCATTTCTCTGATGACCACAGGATAGCGCTTTCACATGCGAACAAGGTATGGATGCGCAAGATTATAAACGACGCACCGACACTTGAGCATATCCCTACGCGGCACAGCCGCTGGTTTAGACCTTATATCAGCTGGCTGCGACCGCTCAAAATCAAGAACCCGTATTGCTTTTGCTTGAACTGCGTGTGCTATGTAAAGGCAAAGAAGATAACAAAGTATTGCCCTGAGTGCGGGGCGAGAATGGATTTGGAGGCAGGTGGATGAAAGCAGTCTTAATCAGCATACGCCCGGAGTGGTGTGCGAAGATCGCGAGCGGCGAGAAGACAATCGAGGTGCGGAAAACGCGCCCGAAACTGGAAACGCCGTTTAAGTGCTACATCTACTGCACGAAGGACGCGAAGAAACAGTTTTGGATAGGGCCGAGATATTCATATGTGGACGATCGCAGCCATAACGCGTTTGATAAATGTGGGAGCGGAAAGGTCATCGGCGAGTTTCTTTGCAATCAGATTATTGAGGATCACACGTTCGGTCTCAATGAAAAGTTTTACACAGCGGCTTGCATGAGCGCATGCGATGCGGCGGCGTATGCAGTGGAGTCACCGATGTACGGCTGGAATGTCTCCAATCTCAAAATTTATGATGTACCGCGCGAACTGGCCAGTCTTACCGGCCTCCGCGCTACGAGGTTCAGCGCGGCACCGTATGATATCAAGCGCGCCCCGCAAAGCTGGTGCTATGTGGAGGAGCATAGAAAGGAGAACAAATGACATACATTATCAATCCCATGTGGTTTTACTGGCTTAGCGTTGCAGACAAAATCTGCAGGGGCACTTGCTCGCTTGCTATTCTGCTGGCTATCTTTTCGGCTACTGCATACATCGCGGCAGCGGCTCTCAAATTTAATGCGTTAATGCGCTTGACGACGATGGATTCGACAGAGAATGTTCTGCTTACATAGTCGGAGCCAAAGTGCAAAGAGTCGCGACCGTACTTGCTGTTCTTACTGTAATCCTGTTTGCAATTTCCACTTTTATTCCATCAAGAGAAACGCTGATTGAAATGCAGATAGCGAGATTCACTACGGTCGAAAATGCCGAATGGGCATTGGACGCTGTTAAAAGCGCTACGGACTATATCGTGTCGGCAATAAAGGAGCTGCAATGAGTAAAAGCGGATTGCTCGCCCGGCAGAAGGCCGAACGCGAACTGTGGACGATTAAAGTGATCGCCTACACCGAGCAGCAGACGCTTGATGCGGTGTGCCTCGCACTCGCCGAGGGCTTCGGGTTCGGCGAAGAGCGGCTGAAACGCTTCCACGACGCTTTCAATGCCAAGTACGCGGAAATCCGAGAACTGGAAAAGGGCGACACCAAAGACAACGAATATGCCATTGCCAAGCAGGAGGCCGCACTCAAGGCGGCCTGCGGCAAGTATTACTCGCCTCGCGAGGTGCGGTATGATATCAAGATCGTCACGCGAGATGGTAAGCAGCACAAGTTGTGATAAGGAGGCAATAAAGTAGATTGTAAGGTGCTGCCGGTCAGCGGCAGCACCTTAGAGCCCACTTTGAGGCGGAGAATATTGAAAAAGCAGACGCGCGCGCACGCGCGTTTGCGAGCTCGGTAAGAGCCTAAGTAATCCGCCATTCTTTAATAGAGAGAAGAGGAGCGCACCATGAAAGACGGATATTGGGTAGTCAGAACATACGAAGCCGGGCAGGTCGGCGAGAAGACGAAGTATTTCGTTCTCGGTGATCGCACCCGGCGCAACAGACGCAAGGAAGAATCCAGCATCAAGAAGCAGGAGCAGAATGAATACTCCACGAAGAAGCGTCTCGCCCGCCTCATCAATGCGAACTTCACACATGGTGATATCCTCCTCGGCCTTGACTACTCCGATGCATCATACAAGAAACTCGAGCGCTCTGCCCGAAAAGCCGCCCCGGATTATGACAGCCTGCCCGAAGAGGATCAGCTGCGTTGCATCCGTGAAGCTGCCGCCCAGGAGATGGTGAACTATCTCCGCAGGGTGAAGCGCGCCCTCGAAAAGGAGGGCCGCGCCGATGAGCTCAAGTACATAGCGATCACATCCGACATGGACGGCGACACAAAGGAGACCGTGCGCGTTCATCATCACCTGATAGTCCCGGCCTCATGCGAGCATATCATCCGCATGAAGTGGGGACACGGCGGCACGTACTGTAAGCCCCTGAGCAAGCAGGAGGATTATATGCCGATAGCCGAGTACCTGATAGCTCAGGTGCGCGGGGCACTCAACGCAAAGAAGTTCGTATCGTCCCGCAATCTCATCCGCCCGCAGCCGAAAGACCGCGTAGCCGTGAGCGATGCAGAGATCAGAGTGCCACGCAACTGCAAGCTCATTCAGCGCGCAGAGTATAAGCGCGGCGCACCCCAGTACATCCGTTACATCCTGCCGGAAAAGACAGCAAACATAAGCAGCAGCGGCGGAGAGCCCGCCGCAGAAAGGAGCGAGACATGAAGAACAAAAGCAACATGGTTTACGATCACCTGTGCGCGACGTGCTATCAGAGAATGAACACGCTGTACCGTCTGCATGACGTGCCGCTCGAACGCCAGCGCGGCGGCAGGGGCGCGTGCAGCCTGTGTGATTTCCGCGGGGAGCTGACGGAGATCGAGTACGACCGAGAGAAAGACAAACGTTCGCCGGAAGAGCGGGCGCGGCTGCGCGCGGAATTGAACGCACCGCCGAAGACCCGCGAGGAGATCAGGCACCGGGAAGAACCGGCGCCGGCACCGAAGGACTACGGCTTCACGCAGCAGACGTTCCTCGACCTCGCCGCGCTGGACAAGCTTTGACAGGAGGGCGGGGAAGGTGAGTAAAACACGGTACAAGTGGTGGGGGTTCGTGAAATCCATCATCCGGGCATATCCGGCACATTGCAGTGAGCTTAAGGCGCTCCGAGCGCAAACGATCACGGCGAGGTACGGGGCATCAACCGGGGGCAGCAGCGATACGCAGCGCACTGCGGAGTCTGTCGCGCTCCGAGAACTTCCACCCGAGGACATGCGCGAATATCGAGCAGTGGAGGCGGCGCTCCTGACAACGCGCCGAAACTGTGCGACGGCTGCGGAGCGGACGAAGCTCATCAGCATGGTGTTTTTTGAACAGACGCATACCTTACAGGGCGCGGCGCTCGCCTTGAACGTATCATACGGGACGGCCAAGAACTGGCACAACGATTTTATCAAGCTCACAGCAAAAAAATATGGCCTGAATGTTTAGCCAAAAAAGCCGTGAATAAGCGGTATGATGTATATGCTCAGAAAGTGGCGGGAGATGAAAGAACCGCCGTCAGACAGCTCATGGGTTTCATCTCGCCCATGGCGCGATTCTGTCTCCCGCGGGATTTAAATTATGAAATGCAGACACGATGAACAATATCTGTCGCGCATGGCTGCCGGTATCCTTTGCCGACGATGCGGCCAGCGCTTCATAGATGACATGGCATTGAACGCCGATCGGTACAATGGACATAACGAACGAGTACAAAACCGCACGATGGAAAAGAACCAGAGAAAAAATCCTGAGGCGTGATATGTATATGTGCCGAGAGTGCAGGCGTTACGGACGCCTCACCGAAGCAGCCGAGGTGCATCACATCAGGCATGCCGACACGGCGCCTGAGCTTTTCTACACGGAGAGCAATCTCGTCAGCCTCTGCAAAAAATGCCACAACAAGCAGCATCCGGAAAAAGCAAAAAATCGCTCCAATTCCGATCAATGGAAATATTGATACCCCGCCCCGGTACGCACGCCCGCGTATCGCGCCATTAAGCGCGCGCGATACGCGGG
>ERZ1034984.921-NODE-921-length-30781-cov-22.279698_pt1 | contig 30781 bp, 11 predicted proteins | sample MGYA00520589_ERZ1034984 | MGnify/ENA primary metagenome ERZ1034984 (study PRJEB33766, sample SAMN09781790) | gut metagenome | biome: gut microbiome | host: Homo sapiens | place: Madagascar | study: EMG produced TPA metagenomics assembly of the PRJNA485056 data... | reverse complement strand
GGGCTGGGCTGGGCGTATGACAAAGACGGCGGGAGTCGAATGGAATCCCGCCGTCTTCTTGCTTTTATCCCGGCTACCGCGAAGCAAGTGGCTGCCGCGCTTCGCAAGCGGCCATCACCGTGCGAGCGGCAATCGCTCATCTGATGTTCGCGGCGCGCCCCTTGGGCGCTTTCTCATTGGGGAAGAGCCTGGCTCTTCCCCACGGATCTTGCCGCGAGCGGACGCTACTCGTTGCGCCTACGCAGGCGCATCGCCACCGCGGAGATGATGGCCCCCAGCGCCGCGATGAGGCCGCCGCCCACGATCGGGGCGAACGGGGCCATGTCGCCGGTCTGGGTCAGCTTGCCGCCGTTCGAGGCTGCAGCCGCGGAGTTTCCGCTGTTCGCAGAGCCATTCGAACCACCGTTACCGGCTGCGGAACCGTTGCCGCCAGCTGCGTCGCCGCCGTTGCCGTTGTTGCTCGGCGTGCCCGAGTCGACCTTCGTCAGGCCCTTGTACGCGGCTTGCAGCGCATCGGCAGCCTTCTGCACGTCGTCAGCCGTGGCGTTTTTGTCAGCCGACACCTTCTCCGCCTCGCTCAACGCACCCTGCAGGGCCTTCCAGCTTTCGGCCGTGTAGTCGGACTCGTTCAGGCCCGCCATCGCCTGCTTCACATGCGTGATGCCGGCGTCAAGCGTGGACTTGTCCACCACACCAGGCGTCGGGTCGGGCGTAGGCTCAGCCTTCTCCAGACCCCGGTAAGCCGCGGTCAGCGCGGACAGAGCCGCATCGACCTGCTCCTGAGTGGCATCGTCGTCGGCCAGCACGCCATCAGCTGCGGTCAGCGCATTCTGCAGCGCTTTCCAGCTTTCTGCCGTGTAATCGGACCCGGTCAGGCCGGACACCGCTTGCTTGGTGTGGGATACGCCTGCCTCAAGCTTGGACTTGTCGACCGTCACCGGCGCAGGCTCGGCCTTTTCCAAGCCCTCGTATGCCTTGGTCAGCGCCTCGAGCGCGCCATCGACCTCGACCTGTGTGGCGTCAGCCTTCTCGAGCGTCGCCTGAGCCGCCGTCAGCGCTTCGGCGAACGTCTTCCAGCTTTCGGCCGTGTAGTCGGACTCGACCAGGTCTTTCAACCGGTCAACCTTCGACTGCAGGTCAGCCTTGCTCACCGTGGTCTCGCCGGAATCAACCAGCGTGGCGTTGCCCGTGTTCAGCAACAAGTACGCAGTGACCGTCGGCAAATCGGCATCTGCGGCACCGCCGAGGTTGAGCTTGTAGACCACCTTCGTGGCGTTCGTCAGCGAATCAACCGTGAACGTGTAGGTGTGCGTGCCATCGCCGTTGTCGGTTACCTCGGCCGCAATGCCGTCGCCATAGGTCATTCCCGTGATGTACGCATCATAGGCAGCCTTCGTGGTGATGGACACCTGGTACGCGTCGCCCACGCGCTTGACCAGCGCGCCCTCTGCGAAGTACTTGCTGGAGTCGGCCACGCTGCCGTCCTTGTTCAGCAGCTGATCGTCCATGCGCCACGTTTGGCCATCGGCAACCTCGGTCAGCGACCGGCCGCTATACACCTTCAGCGCGTCAGCCAAGGCTTGGGCCTGAGCATCCACATCGGCCTGCGTTGCCTCATCATCGTCGGCAACCGCCTGAGCTGCGTCGATGGCGCGCTTCAGGATGATGTACTCGAGCGAATCGGAGGACGTTACCTGAGACGCAGCAGCAAGCTGCTCGTTCAGCGCATCCTTCGTCACGACCTCATGGTCGCCGTACTGCTGGTCGAACGCCGCCCAATCAAGCGCGAACACCACCGTTGCATTCATGTACGTGGACTGCGCCGCCATGCAGATATAGCCATCGGCCTTCGCCGCATCGGACACCGGCACCAGGTACGTCAGCGGATGCTCGGCCCCGTCGGCGCCCACATACGTGCTTTCGGTTTCGCAATCCACCGCGTTGCCTTGGAAATAGCCCACGCCGTTTTCGACATAGCCACCCGGGTAATACTTCAGGCCGTTCAGATCAGCCGTGGCACCCATAACGCTCATGGTATGCACATCGAATTTCACGGTATACACGCCATCCTTGACTACCAGCTTGGCGTTCTTGTTCACCACCGCGCCCATCATGGACTCGTTACCCACGCTGGTCGCCTGGCGGAAGCTCACCTGGATGTCGTAGACACCGTCAGCCAGCTTCGTGTGGTCGAATGCGCCGGCATCCTTCTTGACCAGGGCATCCATGGCCTGCTGCAGCGCGTTCGCGGCCTCATCGACCGCGTTCTGCGTAGCGGAGGCATCCGCCAGCACGCTGCGGGCCTTCGTCAGCGCCGCTGCGAAGGGCGCCCAAGTCTCGGCCGTGTACTGGGGCTCGTTCAGCGCCTCGGCACGCTCAATCAGTGAAGAAAGCGCCGTCGTGTCGGCCGCGTTGGGGTTCACGACCTCGACCGAGCACGTTGAGCTCTGAGCCGTTGCCGTGCTGCCATTCACCGTGTTGGCCACCACTACATAATAGGTGTGCGTCCCCACCGCATCGCCGGACACGGACAGCGCCGGCGCGGTGGCGCCGTCGATGGCCTTGCCGTCGCGGTACCACTGGTAGGTAAGCGAGCCGTTGTCGGGCGAAGCGGCCTCCACCTTCAGCGTGCACGCCTCGCCCAGGTTGAGCGACACCTGGCCGTCAAGGTCGGTCGCGATGACCGGCGCCTGCGCTGCAGACAGCACGTTCACCGTTGCCACCTGGCTCTTCGTCACCGCGGACATGCCGTTGGCCGTAGCCTTTGCCACCACATAAACCGTGTGCGTACCGGCGGAAAGCGAAGGCGTGAAGCTCGCATCCGTCGCGCCGTCCACCGCTGCGCCATCGACATACCACTGGTAGCTCAACGTTGCACCCGCAGCCGCCGTTGCGGAAACGGCGAACGTCGGCATCGCGCCACCCGGCTGCACCGTCACCGGCGTAGCATCCAAGTCGGTGGCGAACACGGGTGCAGTCACGCCATAGGTACCAGCATCGGCCGTCAGCCACGTGGCGTCGCGCACCTCGGCGCGCACCGTGGTGCCGTCCTCCGGAGCCTTCCAGTTGATGGTGGAAGCGCTCGACCAATCCTGCAACACGGTCTCGCTACCATCGGCGTTCTGCTGCACGAAGCGATACGCCTTCGCGCCCTCCACGCCACCGGTCGTATCGGCTACCAGCGGATACACCCCGTCCTCGGGGATGCCGGAAAGCTTGAGCGTGGCCGAAAGCGGCGTGTACTCCTTGAGCTGCTTGGCCGGGTCGGCGCCAATGGCCTCGAGCTCAGCCTTCGCCACGTTGTAGCCGTTCGAGCCGGCCGGGGCGTACACCGTCACCGCGGACGGGTTGGCGGCGTTGCCGGCCAGGTCAAGCGAGGTCAGCGACGCAGGCACCACCAGCGTACCGGGCGCGCCGGACTGATCGAACTTCAAGCTCGTCATGCCTTCGCCGAAGTACGCCGTCTGCTGTTTGTCGGCCTTCTTCGTGTCGGCATAGCTGCCGTTCTGGCCACCACGCACGATCAGGTGAGCAGGCGTGTAACCAGCGTTGTTGTTGTCGTCCGCGTAGAAGCTCTGGCGGAACGCATCGGAGGCGATGCTGGTGATGCTGCTGCCGAAATCGGCCACATCAAGCTGTTTGGCGAAGCCGTGCTTCTCGATTTCCTGCAACGTGGACGGGAACGTCACCGAAGACAGCTTGGAGCTTTCGAACGAGTTGTTGTCGAGTTTCTTCACGCCCTCGGGAATGGCCAGCGAACCCGTTTTCGCGGTAGGCACGTACACAAGCTCGGACAGGTCCTTCGTGTAGACCACGCCGTCCTTCGTCGTGTAGTTCAGCGCGTCGTCGGGCACGTTGACCTTTTCCAAGCTGTGGCACCACTGGAAGTTGTTCTTCAGCTGATCAACGCCCAGATTGCGGCTGACGGTGACGTCCTTAAGGTACTCGCAGTCCTGGAAGATGGCACCGCCCAAGCTGGTCACGGAGTCGGGCATGGTGAAGCTGCTCAAGCCCCACATACCGCTGAAGGAACCGTAGCCGATGGATGTGACGCCATCGCCCAGCGTCACCGATGTGATATAGCGATCGCCCGAGAACAAGCCGTCGGGGATTTCCGTCACACCGTCGGGGACGACGATGTCGCTTACGCCTTCGGCGCCCAGATAGGTACCGGAGAAGCAGGAGCTGCCCAGGTGCTCAAGCTTTGAAGGCAAGCCGTTGCTGGCCGCGCCCTCGGCCGTGTTCGTGAGCTTGACTTGCGTCAGGAACAGGCCGCCGGAGAACGCGTCGTCGCCGATGGACGTGACGTTGTCGGACATCTCGACGTAGCCGATCATGGCCTTCTGGAAGCAGCGGTCGGGAATGACGCGCACGCTGTCGGGCAACGTGATGCCGTTGAGGCTCATGCAGTTCGCGAACGCCTCCTCGCCGAGCGTGGTCACGCCCTCAGGCAGCACCATGGTGCCAGAAGCACCGCCCTCGGCAAAGGCGCGCTTGCCGATTTCACGCAGCTGGCTGGGATGCGCTTCCGTGCCCTCGAAGCTGAACTCCTTGGCCGTGCCCACCTTCGACCAGCTGCTGCTCGTGGCCGTGACGATCGGCTCGAATGCGCTCTCGCCGATTTTGGTGACGCTGGCAGGCACGCCGATGCGCGCCAGCTGCGTGTCGCCGCGGAAGGCCGCTTCGCCGATTTCGGTCACGTCGTTGGGGATAACGATAGTGGTCTGGCTACCCTTGTAGCCGCGCAGCACGTGGTTCTCGTCGATGATGAAGTCGTCGTAGTCGGCCGTACGGTTGCGGATGGTGGCCTGGGCCGTCTTGGTGACGCCATCCCTCTCGGCCGTCACGGTCAGCGTGGCGTCGCCTACCTGATAGCCGCCCTTGATGTCCGCCGCAGTTGCGCCGTCGACGGCAGATGCGGTGAACACCTCTTCATCGGAACTTTCCCAGGTCAGCTTCGCGCCCTCCATGCTATCGGAGAGCAGCGCGGTCAGCCGCACCGCGTCGCCGTCCTTCGCGGAGCGCACATCGTCGCTGGACAAAACGATACCCTGATCAGCGGAAACGTTCGCAACCTTCACCTGCACGGTATCGGTGAGCGCCAGGTTGTTGCGCACGGAGACGGTCACCTCGGCGGTGCCCTCGGCCACGCCAGTCAGCGTGCCGTCAGCGGAAACCTTGGCAACATCATTGCTGGAGCTCGACCACACCAGTTCGGTATCGGTGGTGTCGGCCGGCGCCACGGTTGCGGAAAGCGGCATGGACTGGCCGGGGGCCACAGCCACGCTATCGGGCGAAACCGTCACGGACGTAGCGGCCACCGGATTCACCACGGCGGTTTTCGCCTGGCTGACCAGCTTGCCGTAGTCCCACGCGTAGGCGCGCACCGTGTTCGCGATGTCCTTGTCGCCGTACTTGCCCGGCCAGGCGGCCTTCACATCGGCAACCTTGACCTGTACCTTGTAGATGTTGTTGCCATCAGCGTCCTGCGCGACCGGGTCATCGGTCACGAGTGCGCGATAGAAGTACTTCCACTGTGTGATGCCGTTTTCATCAGGCGAAACAAGGTCGATTGCTGCAACGTAGGTGTTGTCCTTCACCGTGAAGGTCAGCGTCGGATCGCCATCGTTGTCGTCGTAGACCACATCGGTGATTTCAGGCGCCGTGGTGTCGTAGCGAATCTTGTATTCCTGCGTCTGCTGCTCGGGCGTGGGGCCTGCCGTGGTCGCCGTCATCTTCAGCGTGTACACGCCTTCGGCCGTGTCGTCGGAGCTACCCGGGTAGAACACCGGGTTGGAGCCGTTCATCAGGTCTTCGGCCTTCACCCACGTCTTGTACGTGGAATTGTAGTACGTCTTGCGCACATAGTCGTAGCTGGCCGAGCCCTCGTCGGAACCGTCCGGGCCGGTCATGCTGTACGCAAGGTTGTTAACGTTGCGCAGCAGGCTCGTGGACGACGTCAACGTGGTGGGCGCATCGGAGAAGCCGGAGTTCGAAACGACCACGCGATCCATGTCGAACTTCTTCTGATCGCCTTCCGCAAACGGGTTCACGCCCAGGTCGGAGCCATAAATAGCGTCGACGAACTTCGTGCCGGCGAAGTGGTAGCCATCGCTTGCGGCCGCATCGAACACGCTGGCCTTCGACCAGTCGCCATAGAAGCCCATGAACGGCACGGAAAGGTCCACACCCTCGTCAGCGCTCTTGAGCATGGCGAAACCGTCAACAAAGGTGCCATTCGGCGTATTCTCGTTTGCGAACTGGGCAAACGCATCCTGGCAGCTTACGGTTACCGTGAGGTTGGCAATGCCGCCGGCCGGCACCATCACGTTTCCGGATTCGGCATTGTAGCCGTCGCCGGAGTAGGAAACGTCGATGCCCTTGCCGGTCCAGTTCTTCGTTTGCTGCTGGAACAGGCCGTTGGCCACGGTGTCGGACAGCGCCGCGGTATCGGGCGTGAACGAACGGGCCTGCGAACCCACGTTGTGCAGCGTGATGGTGAAGCTCCACTGGCCGTTGCCGGATTCGCCCAGGTCGGCCTTCGGGCGCGACGCGTCGGCGGCGCCATCGACCGTGGCATACACATCAGTGGTGGTAGCAGCCACGGCGTTCGCCAGGCCAGCGCCCTGCTGGCGCGGAGTATAGTAGCTGGACGTGTCGCGCGGATCCACCATGGGGCTTGCCGTGGACATGAGCAGCTGCGTGACCACCTGCGCCTTAGCGGTGGCGGACAGGCTGGCGAACTTCGCATCGGCGTCGACGTACTGGTGCACCAGCGCAGCGATGCCGGTGATCTGCGGCGTTGCCATGGACGTGCCGCTATAGTACGCGTACTTGTTGTTGTTGATGGAAGAATACACGTTGCCGCCCGGAGCCGCGATTTCAGGCTTGAGCTTCAGGTCGGGAGTCACGCCCCAGCTGGAGTAGCTCGACATGGCGTAGTAGGACTTGGTTTCGGCCTGGTCGCCACCGGTTTGCATGCCCTGCTTGACGGTGATGGTCTTCGTAGCGGCATCACGCAGGGCCTTGCCCTGCTCGTAGCCAACCTGCACCACAGGAATGGTCTGGCTGGACAGCCAGCCATCGTTGGAGAACTGGCCTTGACCAGCCTGGTCGTAGCGATCATCGAACACGATGACACCGACAGCACCGGCGTTCTGGCACTGGTTGACCATCTGGTCATAGGAGTAGACGTTATCCTCGAACAGGAACCATCCGTTGCCGCGAACCAGGGCAATCTTGCCCTTGAGCTTGGACCAATCGCCATCGATGTCGCCGTCATAGTCATTGCCGTCGTAATCGCCGCTACCGCGAGCGATGTTGCACCAGACGTAATCGTAGTCGCCATCGGCCAGGCTCGACCATTTCACGGCAGGAGCATTATCGTCAGCCGTTTTCACATCGCCATACGCGACTTTCGTACCGTCAGCAGCCTGGAAAGCCGACTGAGCAGCAGATGCGGAGGCCTTCGTGATCTTGCGGTCTGCCGCGGAAATCGCCTTGAGGGCTTCACCGTTCTCGGCTGTCACGAAGATGGCAGGGCATGAATTCTCATCGTAGAAGGAGCTGCCGTAGTTCTGGTCCGTATCATCGGCGCCGCCACCAAGACGCACGTTGGCCAGGTCAGACTCGGACAGGTTGGGGTCATAGAACACCACGGCCTCAGCGCCGAGCGCGCTCATGGCCGCAGTTACACGAGCGTAGGATTGCTCGCTCCCGTAGAAGTTGCCGTGGCCGTACACAAGTACGACCTTGCCCTTCAAGCTGTCGCTACCACCATTCGGGTCGACGTCTCCGCACTGAGCAGCGCCCGAAGTCTTACCGATGTCGCCCCACACCATTTCATAGCTGCCGTCGGCCAGATCGGCGAACTTCTTGGAGCGCACGTTGCCCTCGGGGTCCTTCGCCTCCCAATACTGCATCTTCACGCCATCGGGCGCGGTGATGTACGTGGGCGCGGCTTCTTCCACTTCCACCTTGTCGGTATTCATGGATGCCACGGCGAAGCTGCCGGAAATGGTGGCCGGCGTGGACTGCATAGAGCTGTCGGGGTCGGTGGCGTACGGCAAGCCCTTGCCGAAATCATCGCCCGTAGCGGACGTGTTGTACTTGCCGGCGGAATAGGAATTGCCCGCGGCCACGTTGACCGTGATGCCCTTGCTTTCCAGGCTGTTGATAGCGTCGGTGTAGGTCGCATCGCCTTCGTCGGCAAAACCCGCATCGGCGCCGATGGAGATGTTCACGCTGCTGGCACCCAGCGACGGGATGTCGTCCATGGCGGCAATGAGCGCGCTGTCGTAAATGCTGCCGTTGGAATCGGAGGCCACCTTCATGACCGCGATCTGCGCGTTGGGCGCGGTACCGCGGATTTCGCCGCCATTAGCTGCGGCGATGCCGGCTACGTGCGTGCCATGCTCAAGACCGCTGATGCTCGGGTTCACCTCGGCATCGCCGTCGGCGTAATCGTAAGCGAAGGGAATCTTCTCGCTGATGTAAGCGCCGTTCCGGCCACCGCTCTTCATGGTGGAGCGAGCCTGGGCAGCCTCGCCCTTCGTCAGTGCAACGGCGCTGTCGTCCAGGTCGCCGGAGAAGGCGTCATGGTCGGTGTCGATGCCGGTGTCGATGATGGCAACCAGCTGGCCGTCGCCCTTCTGATCGAGTTCGTCAGCCTGCGTGATGTCGAGCGACGCTTGGTTCTTCAGCGCAACGCCGGAATCCTGCTGGTCGCCGGGCACGCTGTACTCGTGTTCGATGAAGGCGTTCTTCACGCCGTCGAGGTTCTTGATGGCATCGAGCGTCTTGGCCGGAGCTTTCACCGCGAAGCCATCGATGACGTTGTAGTAGTCGTGCAACTCATCGACGCTGGTGTCGGCAGAATCGTCCTCCGCCTGGCCGCTAATGGCAGCCGCCAGCGACATCAGGGAAATGCCATCGTCGGCGCTCTCGCGCTTAGCCAGCTCGCGTACCTTGTTCTTGAAGTAGTTATGGCGATCCTGCGTCTGCGTGCCAAAAAGGTTGCTGAACAGGGAAATGCCCTGGTCACCGCCCTCTTCCAGCTGCACGACGATGGTAACCTTCTCGTTGCCGTCGCCTACCTGGTCAGCCGTTGCGTCCGTGTCGAGCGCAGGCGACCCGCCTTCGCCCTCATAGGTTACCTCATCGGCTTCGGCGCCGGTGGCAACGTACGTTGCCTCGTCCGAGCCCGCTTCGGCGGTTGCTTCCTGCGCGCTGTTTTCAGCTATGGCGCTTTCCGTGTTCGCCTCAGCAAGAGCCGTGGTGGGAACCATTAACGTGGTGGCAAGCGTGAATGCCATGCCGCCGCGAATCAGACTCGTCAGGCGCTGTTGCATCGTTGGCTGCATCCTCATCCTTCCCTCGATTGCCATTCTCCAGATACCCTACTGTTATCCTTGGATTACAACCACGGAAGTTTACCAAAGGTGATATTTGTTATAAGTTATGCGAGAGTTACTTATTTGTTACCTCACAATAACTCTAAAGTTTATCGGACATAACAACGGTGTTTGTCCAGATAAAAGAGGGCCTAAAGCAACAGTGGCAGGGAATCGAGATAATCCCTGCCACTGTTGCTTTCACGAATGCCCGTCGCGCAGCCACCTACACCGCCAAAACGAAGAGCTTGCCTTCGATGGTGGTGACGCCTAGGCGCACGCCGTAGACTTGCTCGAGCAGGTCGGGCGCGATGATGTCGTCCGGCGCGCCTTGCGCGATAATCTTGCCGCCGGCGAGCGCTACCAGATTGTCGCTGTAGCGCAGCGCCTGGTTCACGTCGTGCAGCACCATGACCACCGTCATGCCGAACTCGCTGTTCAGGCGCTTGACCAGGTGTAGGATGTCCAGCTGATAACGGATGTCCAGGTATGTAGTGGGCTCGTCGAGCAACAGCACGTCTGAACCCTGCGCAAGCGCCATGGCGATCCACACGCGCTGCGCCTGCCCGCCCGACAGCGCCGACACCGGCCGGCGCGCGTACTCGGTCAGGCCCGTCACCTCAAGCGCCCAGGCCACCATGCGCTCATCTTCCTCGGTGCTTGCCGCGCTGCCCACGCCGTGGTACGGGAAGCGCCCGTAGCCCACCAGCTTCTCCACCGCCAGGTCGCCCGGCGCGGAGTTCTTCTGGTGCACAATGGCCACCAGCCGCGCGAAGTCGCGCAAGCGCAGCGCGGACACGTCGCCACCGCGCAGGTGGATGCTGCCGCCCGTGGGCTTGAGGTTTTTCGTCAGCAGGTTGAACAGCGTGGACTTTCCCGAGCCGTTCGCCCCGATGAGCGTGGTGATTTGCCCCTCGGGAATCGTCAGGTCGAGCCCGTCGAAGATGGGCACGCGCCCGTGGTCGTAAGCAAACCGCAACCCGCTTACGGTGAAGACGGGGGCAGCGGGCACCGAATCCGCCGATTCCGCGATGGGTGCGGCGCCAACAGAAGCAGCTGCAGGCTCCATCGAACCGATGCCGGCCTTCCCCGCCACCTCGTCAGCTGCACCGCTCGAGAACGCGGCGGTCAGCTGCCCGTTTTCGTTATTCGCCATAGGTACCACGTGCCTTTCGGAGCAGCAGGATGAACGCCGGGCCGCCTACCACCGACATGATGACGGCGGCCGAAATCTCATACGGAGCCGCAATGGTGCGGCCGAGCGTGTCGGCCAGAAGCAGGCAGAACGCGCCGAGCAGCATGCTGTAAGGCACCAGCCACTTGTGCGACGTGCCCACCAGCAGGCGCGCGATGTGCGGCACGATCAGGCCCAAAAAGCTGATGGGGCCGATGATGGCCGTGGAAATGGACGCCAGCAGCACGGCAACGGCGCTGATGAAGATGCGGTTCTTGTTCACGTCAAGACCAAGGCTGCGCGCCGCTTTATCCTCAAGCGAAAGCAGGTCGCAGCGCTTCGTCACCAGCAGCGCAACGATCAGCCCCACCGCCGCATAGCCCGCAAGCGTTTCCAGATCGCTCCACGTTTTCATGGTGATGTTCGCGTTCACGATGCTGGCCACGCCCGACAGCGTGCCGCCCGTGCCCGAGCTAAACGCGCTGGAGATGCCCGAGAACATGGCGCTGACGGCCACACCCACCAAAATGACGCGCAGCGGCGAAAGCCCGCCGCGCCACGACAGGCTGTACACCAGACCGAACGCCACCATGCCGCCCGCGAACGCGAACAGCGGCGTGAAGTAGAACAGCGCCGGCGCGAACGCCGTCACCAACACGGCCGCCAGGCTTGCACCGCTTGACACGCCGATGATGCCCGGATCGGCCAGCGGGTTGCGGATGACCGCCTGCAGAAGCGTGCCCGAAACCGCCAGCGCCGCGCCGCCCACCATGGCAATGAAGATGCGCGGGAAACGCAGGTCGTAGATGGTGGCAACCGTGTCGTCGTATTCGACGAACAGGCCACTGACCAGCTGTTCTGTGCTTACCTGCAAGCTGCCCGTGTTCACGGCAACGAAGAATAGCGCCACAAGCGCCACCGCCGTCACCACGAACGCAGCTATTTTCCTTCCAGTACCTACCATAGGGTTACCTTTCTTGTTGCAGCACCTGCGCGCCGGTCAACGTCGCGGCGATGCTTGGCGTTTCGCCTGCTTGGGCGCCAACCAGCAGCACACCGAGCGCCAGGCGTTTCGCCCGCTTGGTCGCCACGGCCTGCGCAGGGAATCGCGTAGCGCAAACGCTGCGGGCCGACGGGATTGCCCCAACCCGCCCGCGCAAAAGGCGAAGCATTCGCTTTGCCATCGAACGCGGGCGCAGGCGCTACCCCTCGCCGTACAGCATGGGCTGCAGCGTTTGCAGCGCCTCGGGGTAGTTGAATGTGGCGCTCATGCCGAACTGGTCGTACGGCAGGTCGTACACGCGCCCTTCCTTCACCGCGCGGAAGTGTTTCCACACGTCGTTCGTGGCGAATTCGTCGGCGAACATGGCCATGACCTGGTCTGGCAGCGCGTGCGCCGTTCGTAGGATGATGTCGGGGTCGCGCGCCTGCATGTCCTCGGTGTTCACGTTCAGGAACTCCTGGTCAGAACCGGCGTACACGTTTTGCCCGCCCGCCAGCGCCACCAGGCTGCCGGCATAGCTGTTCTCCGTGGCCACAATGTAGCTGCCGGGCAGGCCCATGAGCACCAGCACGCTCGGCTGCGGCTTGCCCTCGATGCTGGCGCGGTAATCGGCCATGAACGCATCGTATTCAGCCACAAGCGCCACCGCCTGTTCACGGCGGTCGAACTTCGCGCCCATGGCCGAGATGCTGGCGTACATGCCCTCGACGCTGCGTAGGTCCAAAAACATGCACGCCGCCGCAATGCCGGCGTACTTCGGGCGCAGGTCGTCGATGAGCGAATTCGGGCCGATGACGCAGCTGGGATGCAGCGACTTCACCACTTCCAGATCGGGCGACATGGGGCTTCCCACCTGGGGAAGCTGCGCGTAGCGCTCGGGCATGTCGCGCGAGGAGCTGCACACGCCCACCAGGTCAAGGTCCAGCTTGTCGCAGATGGTGGCCACGGCGGGCGATGTGGCGATGAGCCGCTGCTGCTCGGTGCCGTCGGCATTACGATATGGATGCTGGTCGACGCAGCCGGCAAGCGGCAGCGCCGCCGCCGACAGCGCGGCCACCGCCAGGCCGCCGACAAAGCGCCGGCGCGTCATCGCGCGGCAGGCGCGCGGCGAGCTGGCGTTGGCGGAAGCCTGCGAAAATGCTGCAGAAAGCTGCCGTTGAGCAGGTTTTTTACCAGCTGAGCTCGCCGCGCCTTCAGGCGACGGCGGCAAAGGGCCGCCTGTCGAGGAAACGCAGGCGCCCTGCCGCTTTCGACCTTGCCGTTCGCTGCGCACGCTACTTGCCCTTCGGCTTCGCAGCCGCTGCTGCGGCTGCTGCCGCGGCGGCCTGCTTGGCGCGCTTGGGCTTGAGGTACGCGAAGTACGCGGCCACGCCGGCAATAACAACTACCGCCACGATGCCCGCCACAACAGCGCCGGTGGTGGCGCCATCAAGCGGGGCGGACTGGCTGCCTTCGGTGGTTTCCTGACCATCGGCGTTGTACTCCTTCACGCCGGAATTCGCTGCGGAATCGGTGCTAGGGGCGGCTTCACTCGTTGCGCTTGCAGCGGCATTAGCGGCAGGCGCGGTTTCGGCCTGGGCCGCCGGCGCCGGCTCAGCGGCTTCCTCACCAGGCACGATGCTCTCGACGAACGGCAGCGCGTCCGTGTTGCCCTCCGCCAGGTTCGCCAGCTGCACGAAGTAGACAACGGCACGGCTCATGGGATTCACGTACATGCTGACGCGGATGTTCGACGTCTCGCTGGGCACCTGGAAACGCCAGTCGGCCACCGCGGTGTCGCCCACGGTGGACGTCTGCATCTGCGTTGCCTCCACCTCGACAAACGCGCCGTCGCCGGCGTTGTCGGCCCAGAACGTCATGGCGCCCATCTGGTCGGCCAGCTTGAAGCGCAGCGTCACGAATGTGTTGCCCGCCGTGTCCTTCTCCACCAGAGCCGCAGGATACGTGCAACCCGTCACCATGGATTCGGCCAGCGCAATGTTGCTCTGACCTGCGGAGTCTTCGATACTTCCCGTAACCGGGTTGCTGTACGACGGCACGGTCGCCGCCGTGTACACGGCCGACGTGGCGGCATGCGCCACGCCAACGTGGGCCACCGCCGAAACAGCAAGCGCCACCACCACCGCGCACACGGTGGCCAACGTGCTGCGAACCATTCGTTTCGTCATGGATTTCTCCTTCTGAACAGGGAAAACGATTCTACTTGTTAAACGGCGAACAGGCCGACCCCGCACTGCGAGGCCGGCCTTTCGCTTCGCCTGCAAAGGGATGCCCCGCAGGCAACGAGGCAAACGCACGCCCCGAAATCAATAACGTGCAAGCGCAACAACCGAGTTTGCGAGCCAGCGCCCGGCATGCCAGCAAGCGCCCCAAGCGCCGTCACGCACGGCACCCGCCCTTGCTTTGCGCCGCATCAGCCTCGCCCGAGTTCGCGAAATGCTGCAAGACGAATAGCGGCGCGAAAGGGCAAAACCGGCTGCTACTGCCGCTTGCTGCGGCGACGGGACGCCACGGCAACGCCGCCGGCCACCAGGGCCGCAACCGCAGCAGCGCCCGCAACACCGGCAGCGACGTCACCGGTCTGCGCCATGGTGGTACTGCTAGAAGCCACCACGGAATCCTGACCCGTGCCCAGGTCCTTGGCCTGCGACAGCTTCAGGTGCATGTCGGCAACCTGCGCGCCGCCGCCAAGCTGCTCCATCTCTTTGATGGTCATGCTGATGGGCACCACCGTGTCGGAGTCGGCCTTCGGAATGGAAACGGTGTACTGGTTGCCGCTTTTCGCCAGCGTGGAGCCGTTGTACGCCAGCGAGATGATGTGGCTAGCGCCTTCGCTGGTGGCCGAGAAGCTCACCTTGAACGTGCCGTCGGACTGCGGGCGGACCAGTGCGGTGTCGCCGAAGTACTTCGCGGCCATGGACGTCTCGGAGCTGTTCTGCTTCAGCCAAGAAACGGGCACTTGATAGGTGTGGCCAACCTGGAAGCCCTGCTCAGCCTTCTGGCCAGCGGGGTCGGTGGTGGTAGTACCGCCATTGCCCTGACCGTTGTTGCCGCCGTTGTTGCCCGTGTTATCGCTCGGATTGCTCGGCTTGATCGGCTCGCCGCTGGTGGTGGGCAGGCTGGTGGTGTCCAAGCTCAGGTATGCCGTCTGCTGCATATCGCCCACCGGCGTGCTCAGGCCGAAGGTCAGCTCGATTGCCTCTGCCAGCGAGTCGACCGTCACTTCATACTGGTTGTTGCCCAGGCTGGTTGCATCGGCGCCAGCATGCGAAACGCCCTTGATGTACTCAGCGCCGGCAGCGGTAATACCGAAGCGCACCTTATAATGAGCGCCGTCCCACACCACCGTGGCGTTCTGCTCGAAATACTGGGCAGCCATGGAATCGGAGCCGTCGGCCTTCACCAGCTTGGCGGGCACGGTGTACTCCTTGCCCTGTTCAAGCTTGAAATCAGCCTTCGAGCTAGAGGGCTTGTCGGCGGAGATGCCGAACTTTTCAATGGCCGCATTCAGCTGCTCGGTTGCCGCGTTCACGCCCGCCTGAGGAATCTTATCGTTGGCCGCAGCCTTCTCGGCCGTGGCAATGGCCTCCTGCAGCGCAGCGAACGCCTTGTCGGTCTTGTTGCCCTGCTTGATAGCCTTCGCCTTCGCAATGGCAGCGTTCAGTGCGGTCTTGTCAACCTGCTGCTCGCCCTGACCGGGCTTGGGATCGGTGCCGCCGGCTTTGTTGAACGCCTCCACAGATGCGCTCAACGCCGTAATGGCAATAGCAATGCTGTCGTCCGTTGCGTTGGCCGAGTCGACGGCAACGTAAGCGTCGTCGATGGCCTTCTGCAGCGCCACGTTCGCGCCGTCGGTCTTCCCGCCCGCGGCAAGCGCCTTCTCGGCAACCACGATTTGAGACGTCAGGCCCGTCCTATCAACGGAAGAAGGGTTCGGCGTCGCATCGCCGATGACCAGCTGGAACGGGTGCAAATTCGTCGTCAAGCCCGTGGAGCCCGCTTTTGCTGTGTAGCCGAACGTGATGTTGTACGTGCCGTCAACTCCAGGCAGCGGCAGCGAATACGTGGCCGAGCCGTCCTCGTGCACCACCTTCGGCACCTTCACTCCCGCAAACGTGATGTCGCCCAGCGTATTGTCCGCGCCCAGCGAATTCGCCGTCAGCTCGACGGTGTAGCCGTTTTTGGCCGGAGTCACCTTCACCTTGTCCTGGAAGCTGCGACCATACTTGGACGTGGCATCTTCGCCCTTGAAGAACAGCGAGAAACCGGTTTCGTAAGCCGCATCGGCTTCTTTGATGGGAAGCGTGGAGGTGTCGAGCGTCATGGTGTAGTCGATACCTGCCGGGAACATGCCCGCCATGGCGCCGCCGATGACGATGTTCGCGTTGATGACGTCATCAAGCGAGGAAACGTTGAACGTATACGTATGGTCCGCAGACTGGGAGATCTTGTTCCCATTGACGGTCATGTCACCGATTGCGGCGCTGTATTCGGCGAAGCCTACCACCACGTTGTACGTGCCGTCCGCTTGCGCAACGATGTCGACCTGGTTGCCGAAATACTTGCCGATCATTTGCTGGACCATGGCGGCCATAGAACCCTCGGCATCGTATGCCACGTTGACCGTATATGCCTTGCCAACCTCCAGATCGTACTGCTTCTGCTGGCCCTCATCGGAGAACGCCACGGGGGTTGCGCCGTTGCTACCGGCGTCTTGCGCCAGGGCGATTGCCGGCACCATGCCCGTGGCCAGCGTGGCCGCCAGCACCAGCGAAGTTCCGCGACGAACAACGCTGTATCTCATTTCCTGTTTCATTCCGCTGTTCCTTTCATCTTCCAACGACGACCAAACGCGATTGCAAACCACCAGTTCGGAGTGTCGATTTACCTGAGGCAAACAGTTGGTTTTTTCGAACTGTTATCTCGGGTGTACTAAACGTTAGAAGTATACCTAAGTCCACAAATAGGGGAAGAACCGTGGGTAACTTTTGTTACAAATTCTCCGTAACTAGCAAATTTGCTGAAACTGCCGCGCGTTGTTTGGAAATTGGTGGCGCGCCTTCGACGCTTTCTATTTGGGGAAGAGCTTTCGCTCTTCCCTACGAGTTTTGACTGCATGGCTGTTCGGTGTCGCAGCTGGCATCAAGCCCCGCAAAAGAAGGGGAGACAGAAGCCTCCCCTTCTTTCAAACACGTGGTTACTCGCGATTTTTGCGGCGCGCGAAGAACGCTGCGATCGCCGCCGCTACGGCGCCGAAGACGCCCGTTGCCGCCAGTGGAGCAACCGGAGCCGCATCGCCGGTCTGCGACAACGTGCCGCCCGCCGGGCTCGATGTGGCCGACGCGCTACCGCCGGCATTGCCACCGGCGCCGTTGTTTGCACCTGGCGTACCGTTAGCAGGCGTTTCGCCCGTCGGGGCCTTATCGCCCGGCGTTCCAGCAGCAACCTTCACCAGCCCAGCCTGTGCCTTGGTCAGCGCGTCAAGCGCAGCGCTCACGTCGGCGCTGCTTGTCGGGTTGGCCAGCTGCTGCTCGGCCGCCGCCAGCGCTTCGGAGAACAGTTTCCATGAATCCGCCGTGTAATCAGCCTCGTTCAGCTGCTTCGCCTGTTCAACCGCCTGCTGCAAACCGGCAACATCGATGTCGCCAGGCTGCGGATTCGGGTCGGGATCAGGCTTCGGCGTCGGTTCCGGATCGGGAGCAGGATCAGGCGCCGGGTCGGGCGTGGGCTCGGGATCCGGGTCGGGCGCCGGCGCAACCTTCACCAGCGCGGCTTGCGCATCAGCCAGCGCGTGCAACGCATCGTCGGCCGCCTGCTGCGTAGTGGGATTGGCCAGCACGTTCTTCGCCGCGGCAAGCGCCGTCGAGAACGCCTTCCACGAATCCGCTGTGTAGTCGGATTCGGCCAACTTATCCGCTGCCACAATGGCATCTTGCAGCGCAGCCGTGTCCACGTTCGCTTCCGCAAGCGCGCCCTGCGCGGCAACCAACGCCTCAAGCGCCCCATTGACGGCCGCCTGGCTTTCAGGATTCACCAGCTGCGCACGGGCCGCGGTCAACGCCTTCGCGAACGGCGCCCACGTTTCGGCCGTGTAGTCGCCGCGGTTGAGCTTCTCGGCCGCCGCCACCGCATCGGACAACGCCTGCGTGTCAACCGACGCAAGCCCGGCCACCGTCTTCACGGTCACCGCAGCACTTGCCACGTTCACACTGACGCCGTCGACGGTCACGCGCGCCACCACGTAGTACGCATGGTCGCCCGCGCCCGGCGCATACGATGCGCCCGTTGCGCTCTCGATGGCCGCGCCGTCGCAGAACCACTGGTACGTTACCGCCGCCCCATCAGGCGCGCTCACCGTCGCGTTCAGCACCGGCGCGTTCTGGCCTTCGCCAACCACTACCACGCCGGACTTGTCAAGCGTCACCTTCGGCTGAATACCCAGCAGCGTTGATGACTCCGTCAGCCACGTGGCATCGCGCACGTCAGCGCGAATGGTGGAGCCATCGGTGGGAACGGCCCAGTTCAGCGTGTCGACGGTAGACCAATCGGCCAGCACCTTCTCCTGGCCAGACGGCGAAACCTCCACGAAGCGGAACTCTTTTGCCCCGTTGACGCCGCCCTGCGCCGTGGCCGCAACCGGCGTCACCTGGCCCGGATCCACCGCGCCCGCTGCGGCAAGCGACACGGAAAGCGGCGTGTACGCAAGCAGCTGATGCTCGGGGTCAAGCTTGCCGTACGTACCCTGCATGGCCGCCTTCGCCACATCGTAGCCCTGCGACCCCGCCGGCGCATAGATGCGCACGTCGCTGGCGTAACCGCCGATGTTCCAGCCGAATTCAAGGCTTTCCAGGTCGCCGGGCACCACCAGAATCTTCGGGCACGTTTCCGATGCGCTGAAGCTGATCTTCGTCATGCCGGGGCCGAAGTACGCGGACTGCATGATGCTATCGTCCTGCTTCGAACTGGACACGTACTGGCCGCCGTCGCCACCGCGCACAATCAAATGCGTGGGCAGATGCCCCGAGAACGCCGACGCGCCGATGTAGTTGTTCGGGTTGCCCATCTGCTTGATGTTTGTGCCGAACTCCACGAAGTTCAGGTTCAAATCCCAGTTGAACGCCGTGTCAGCCACGTACTGCAGGCTATCGGGGAACGTGACGCTTGCCAGGTTGTCGCACGTGTTGAACGCACCCCACTCGATGGACCTCACGCCCTCGGGAATGACTACGGACTTGATGACGCGGTTCGAGCGGAACGCCTCGCGGTCGATGGATACGGTGCCGCTTTGCACGGCCACGTTCTCCGTCTTGCTGGCTGCAGCGCTCTTGACCAGGTGCAGCCCGTCGTCCATCTGCGCGTACAGCACGTTGTCCAGCGCCGAGTACACCGGGTTTTCGCCCGAAACCGTCAGCGTTTCAAGCGACGAAGCGCCCGCGAACAGCTCCGCGCCACCACTGGTGATGCCCGCGCCGATATGCGCCGCGGTCATACCCGTGAGGTTCTTGAATACGTTCGAGCCCACCTCGGTCACGGAATCCGGCAGAATGATGGCCTTGATGGCGCCGTTGTAGGATGCCGTGTCCTTGCCGTCAGTGCTGGAGTCGTCGTCCGAGCCAGCGGTTTCCTCGTCCGAGAACGCCAGCGCACCGATCTTCGTCAGCTTGTTCAGGTCGCTGCGCAGGTTCACCGTTTCCAAGCTCACGCACTTCGAGAACGCCTTGGCCGGAATCTCGGTGGCGCCGCCGATGTTGATGTACGTCAGCGCTGCACACCCGGCAAACGCGCCTTCGCCCATGGTGGCGAAACCGTCGGGCAGCACCATGGACGTCAACGCCGCGCCGGCAAACGCCGAGGCGCCGACGCTGGTCAGGCCGTCGGGCACGTTGACCTTCGTCACCTGCGCGCCGTTGAAGGCGTTGTCGGCCACCTGGCGAACAGATTCGGGCGCCGTGTACGTGCCGCCCGGCAGCTTCTTGGCCGCCGGGAAGGCCACCAGCTGCGTGGCGTCCTTGTTCAGCAGCACGCCGTCCACCGCCGTGTAGTTCGCCGCCCCATCTGCAACCTTGAACTCCAGCAGCGCCGCATCGCCCACGAATGCGCTGACAAGCGCGCCATCGGGCACCTGCTTGCCCACCGTCACCTCGTTGAGCTGCTTCATGTTCGCAAACGCCCCCGCGCCCACACGCGTCACCGTGTCGGGAATGGTCACCGCGGCGGCGTTCGTGCCATCGAACGCGCCGGCGCCGATGGACTCAAGGCCGTCGTTGAGCCCGAGCGTTTTCAAGCTGGCGTTGCTGGCAAACGCGTTCGCCCCGATGATGCGCACGCTTGCCGGCAGCTGCACCGATTGCAGGCGCGCGCCGTTGAACGCCTTGTCGCCGATGGTTGCCAAGCTTGCAGGCAGACCCTCGCGCGTGGTGCCGTCGGCGGAGCGCACCTTGATCTTGTTCAGCGCCGAGCACGCGTCGAACGCCGAGGCGCCGATGCTGGTCAGGCCGTCAGACACCGTCAGGTTCGACAAGCTCATGGAGTCTTCGAACGCCGATTCCGGCAGGTACGTCAGGCTGTTGGGCAGCGACGCGCGCTGCACCGCGGACACGGCGAACACCTGCTTGCCCATACTGGTAACGCCTTCGGGCACGTCGATGGCGGCAAGCCCCTGCGTACCGTAGAACGCGCTGTCGCCGATGGTGGTCAGCTTGCTGCCTTCGCCGAACGTGACTTTCGCAAGGTTGTGCGTACTCTTGAACGCCTCCTTGCCAATGGCCGTCACGCTTGCGGGGATGACCACGCTTTGGATGTCGGAGCCCGAGAACACGCCGTCGGCGATGGACGTCACGTCGTTGGGGATGGACAGGTTCGTGGACTCGCCGCGATACCCGGTCAGCACGCCGTCCTCGATAACGAAGTCGGCGTAATCGGCCTGCTCAGCGCGCACATGGATCGTGGCGGACTTCTTCTCGCCTGCCGCGTTGGTAACTGTGGCGGTAACGTCGGCGTCGCCCGTTTGGCCCTGGGCGGCAAGCGTCACGGCGTTGGACACTTGGCGCAGCTTACCATCAGCCTGCTGTACCTTCACCACTGACTCGTCCGAGCTTTCCCACGTTACGCCGCCGGCCGCGAAGCCATCAGCCACCAGGGCGCTGACCTGAACCGACCCGTCAAGCGTCAGCTTCGCCGTGTCCTGCGACAGCACAACACCCGTCGCGTTGGACACCTGCTCCACCTTCACCTGCGCCTTCGCGGTGATAGCCGGGTTGTCGGCTACGGCCACCGTCACCTCGGCGGTGCCTTCGGACACGCCTTCGAGCTTGCCGTCGGCGTCAACCTTCACCACATCGGGATTCGAGCTTTCCCACGTCAGGTCCGTCTGCGTGGAATCGGCCGGCGAAACTGTAGCGGACAGGCTGCCCACCTGGCCAGGCGCCAGCGTCAACGTGTCGGCGGAAAGCGTCACGCCCGTAGCCGGCACGGGGTTCACCACCACCGCGATGTCGTCGCTGATGTTCGAGCCGTAATCCCATGCGCGCATATGCACCACGTTCGGGAACGCCAGACCGTTGTGGCCCGGACCGCTCCAGCCGTTCCACGCGCTGTCCAGATTGGAAACGGGGATGGACACGTGCCACGTGCGCGTGCCGTCGGCGTTTTCGACCGGGTCGGACACCGTGGCGTCGTCCCAACGGCTGGTAGGCACCTTCACCTGGTAGTACTTGCCGTCGGCCTTCTTCGGGTCGTCGTCGGGGCCCACGAAGTTCACACCCGCGAACCAGCTGCCGTCGGTCACATCGAACGTGACGGTGCGCTCGTCGCCTTCACCTTCCAGATCCACATTGCTGACCTGGGGTTTCTCAGTGTCGTAGTAGAACGTTTGGTCAAGCGTCTGCTGCGCGGCGTCGTCGGTTGCCAACGTGGCCGTGCGGCGAAGCGTATACTGGCCGTCGGGCAGCTGGTTGCCGTTTTCGTCCAGGCCGTTGAAGATCGGCTTGTTCGCCGTGTCGATGTAGTAGTCCTCAACGTAAAGGTACGTGCCCACGCTGTCGTTGTACGTGGTCTTCGAGATCCAGTCGTAGCTGTAGCTGCGCACCGCTTTGCCGTCGGCGTTGAGGTAGTCGTAGCCCAAGCTGCGCGCGTTGCGCTGCATGATGGTGAACGGCACCAGGCGCGTGGGCGCGTTCGTTGCCGCCGACGAAGATACCACAGCCTTTGCCGGGTCGGCGTCACCATAGCTGTCCAGCGGGTTTTTGCCCAGCGTCTTCGACGTGTTCTGGTTCATGATGGCGCTGCCCACGATGTGCTCGTTGCCGCTGCCCGCCACCGGGTCGATGGCGCTTTGCGCGTCCCAATCGCCGTAAAAGCCCAGGAAAGGAGCAGACAGGTCGACGCCGCCTTCGCTTTCGGCAGACAACTTCACGAAGCCTTCCACGTAGGCGCCGTTCGCAGCGTTTTCGGCTACGAACTGCTTAAACGCGTCGGTGGCTCGCACGTTGACCACCAGCGTAGCGCTGCCGTCGTTGTCATTGCCATCGTAAGGCTGCACGGTGATCTTGCCGTCCTTGGCGTCGCCGCCGAACGTCACGTCGATGCCGCGACCCGTCCAGTTGTAGTCGCTGCCCGCGAACAAACCTTCCGCGATCTGCTCGGACATGGCGGTGGCGTCAAGCGCATACGTCTGCGCCGTCGACCCGATATTCATGAGCTTCAGCGTGAAGCTCCACGTGCCATCGGCCGACTCGCCCATCTCGCCCTTCGGGCGCTGCTGAGCGGCTTCTTCGTTCGTCAGGTACGCGGGCGTGTTGATGGCCGCCTTCGCGTTCACCAGGCCGGCGCCCTGGAAGCGCGGGCTGTAATAAGTAGCGGGGCCGTCGTCCACCATGGGGTCGACAACAGGGCTGGCCGTGGACATAAGCAGCTGCGACACCAGCGCGCTGTACGTGGACGCATCGAAGCTGGCGAACTTCTTGTCGGAGGCGATGTACTGGCGCACCTGCGCGGATATGCCCGCCACCTGCGGCGTTGCCATGGACGTGCCCGACTTGTAGCCGTAGTCGTTGTTCGTGACCGTGGAGTAGATGTTGCCGCCGGGCGCCGTGACCTCGGGTTTGATGCTCAAGTCGGTGGTGGGGCCCCAGCTGGAGAAATCGCTCATCTGGTACGCGGTGGCCGGCGCCGTGGTCAGGCCGTCCACTTTCGTGATGCGCTTGTCGGTGGCAGCCAGCAGCTTTTCGCCAGCAGCCTTCGTGATCATGATGGCCGTGGTGTCGTCGCTGTCGATGGCGAACGACGTAAGCAGCTCATCGCGATCGTCATAGATGACCACGGCGTACGGCGACAGGCCCGACAGGTTGTTCACCTTGTCGACGAAGGTGAGGTCGTTGCCGTCGGCGTCTGCGCCGCGTTTCACCAGCACGATGGTGTTACGGCCCATGCCGTCGGGATATTTCTCCCACAGCGCATCGGCGTCGGCCTTGCTGCCCACGCCGCCGTCCACGTACTCGTACGTGCCGGCCTCCAGCGCGGAGAACTTTGCCGAACCCCAATAGTTCAGGTTGTTGGCTTCGATGTAAGGAATGGTGCTGCCATCGGCCGCTTGAAACGCCGGGGAGTCCTCGGCGCTGTTCACGCTGGCCACGGCCACGGTTTCGGGCAAAGCTGACGGGTAGGACAGCACGGAGCTGTCGGGGTCGGACGCGAAAGGCTTGTTCTTGCCCGACTTGTTCTTATAGCCCGACGTGTAGGAGTTGCCGGCCGCCATGTTCACCGACGCGCCCGTGGCCGTCAGCGATTCGATGGCGTCGCCGTACGTGGATGCCGCCGCGTCGGAGAAGCCCGCGTCAGAGCCCAGCGACACGTTCACGGAATCGGGCTTGAGCACCACGGCGTCGTCGAACGCGGCCAGAAGCGCGCTGTCGTAAATGGTGCCGTCGGAATTGCAGCTGACCTTCAGCATGGCAATCTGCGCATCCTCGGCCGTGCCGCGCACCTCGCCGGCGTTCGCGCCGACGATGCCCGCCACGTGCGTGCCGTGATCCATGCCCGACAGCGAGCCGGGGTCCACGTCGGCGTCGTGGTCGGCGTAGTCGTATGCGAACGGAATCTTCTCGCTGACGTAGCGGCCGTTCTTGCCCTCGCCCATCTGCGTCATCTTCGCGCTGATGCCCGACTCGGTTTCAGCCACGGTGGCGTCGTTCAGGTCTCCTTTGAACGCGGAGTGATTCACGTCAAGGCCCGAGTCGATGATGGCCACCAGCTGGCCTTCGCCACGCTGGTCAACCTGGTCGGCCTCGGTCATGTTCAGCGCATTCTGGTTCATGGGGGCATCTTGAATGCCCTGGTCAGCGGGCACTTCATAGCCGCGCTCGATGAACGCATTCTTCACGCCGTCCAGGCTGCGGATGGTTTCCAGCAGGTTCGCCGGCGCCTTGATAGCGAAGCCGTCGATGGCGTGGTAGTAGTCCTGCAGCTCCTGGAATTCGGGCTGCTGCTCCTGCGTCGCGTCGCCGGACGCGTCGTCGGAGTCCTCGGCGGAGAGCAACGCGATGCCCTGCGCCTGCTCTTCGTTGACCATGCTGCGGATTTGATCCTTGAAGTAGCTGTGGCGCGACTGCTTCACCGTTCCCATGATGCGGCTGAACAGGCTGACGCCCTGCGAGCCGCCGTCCTCAAGCTGCACGATGATGGTGACGTTGCCTTGTGCATCCGTGCCGTTGGCCTGCGCCTGCTGCATGGCCTGCTCAACGGCCGATGTCGCGGAAGGCTGCTGCGCCTGGTCGTCACCGTCGGCGGCAAACGCGGCCGTGGAAGGCACCATCAACGTGCCTGCCAGCGTCAGCGCCAGACCCGAGCGGACAATGCGTCCGCCCTTCTGTTCCTCGCCCATGTTATTCCCTTCGTTCTCATTTAACCCGAAGTAAACAGTTCACGATTTCCAACTGTTTACCATTTGATACTTCCCGGCAGTATAAACAAGCAACGCCGCAAAGGGAAGACCATGGGTAACTTTTGCTACCACAAGCGAAGGAGCCCGGCCGACGGCAAAGCACATTCGCCCTGCCGTAAAGTTCGCCGTAGTTTGCGCTGTGTCGGTTGTGCGAAGTCGGGCATTTGCACGTTGTTGGTGCTTGCGGTCACGCGTTCGACCGGGTACTATGCACTTATTGAGATTCGTTCTCAATAAGGAAAGACGAGATGTACTTCATATTCAGACGACAAGGAGTATGCATTATGAATAAGCGCACCGAGCTGCCCACCGCCGAGAACTCTTCCAACTTCCACCGCGTTGCCGGCGCCACCTGCGAAGTTGGCACCACGCTTGAAAACCTGAAGGCCGCCGTCTGCGGCGAGACCGGCGCTTCCGCGAAGTACGCCGCCTGCGCCAAGCTGGCGAAGGAGAAGGGCTACGAGCAGCTGGGCCGCCTGTGGGAGGCCACCAGCGCCGCCGAGCAGGTGCACATCCGCCTGGAGGCCGGCCTGGTCGAGGAGCTTGAGCCGGGCTACGAGCGCCCCACGGCCGACGCCCCCGAGCTGGAGGAGATCGATCTGAACCTGATCGCCTCCGCCAACGGCGAGATCTTCGAGACCTCCGACATGTACCCGGGCTTCATCGCGAAGGCCCAGGAGGAGGGCAACGACAAGGCCGTCCAGGTGTTCACCAAGGCCAAGCTGGCCGAGGCCGTGCACGCCGAGCTGTACCTGCAGGCGTACAACAACATCGACGCCGCTGACGACGACTCCTACTTCCTGTGCCCCGGCTGCGGCTACATCGAGAAGGGCACCGCTGCCCCCGAGAACTGCCCCATCTGCGGCGCGCCCGCCAAGGTGTTCAAGCAGTTCTAAATCGCAAGCGAACAAACGCAAGCACTACTAAACGCCCGACGGCAACCGCCGCCGGGCGTTTTTGCGTTCGCAGCAATCTCTGCGGCAGGCTTTGCCGAACCTAGCTGCGAGGTTGCTGCCCTACGCACCCTCCGCCTTGAAACGTTTCCTTTTGTGAACTTTTCTTCCATGGGCGCGTTGCTCCGCAGAACACTTTATTATGGGGTGCAGACACAGACGAGAGGCGCGGAATTTCCTGTGCTGATATGGGGGAACAATATGCTGCTGAGCGAACTTGCGCGCGGCCAGGCCGGCGTGGTCGAATTTGTGGAGGGTCAGGGATCAGTTCGCCGCCACTTACTTGATATGGGCCTTACGCCCAACGCGGTGGTAACGCTGCAGAAAACAGCCCCAATGGGCGATCCCATTCAGGTGACGGTGCGCGGCTACGAGTTGACGCTGCGCTTAAACGAGGCAAACAACGTGCGCGTGCGGGCGCTTGACGCAGCCGAAGACGCCGCCGCCGTTGGCGCGCCTAGCGCAACGAACGCCTCGGCAGCCGACAACGCAAGTGCGACCGGTTCCACGCCCGCTACCGCGCATCGCGAACCGGTGCCCCACCCCGGCCTTGGTGAGTTCGGCCCAGCCGAAGAGGCGTACCGCGCCCACGCCCGCCGCGCCACCGCGAAAACCGGCCCGCTCACCTTCGCGCTGGTAGGCAACCAGAACTGCGGCAAAACCACGCTGTTCAACCAGCTGACGGGAGCAAACCAGCACGTCGGCAACTTTCCCGGCGTCACGGTGGACCGCAAGGACGGCACCATCCGCGCGCACGCCGAGGCAACCGTCACCGACCTGCCGGGCGTCTACTCGCTGTCGCCGTATTCCAACGAGGAGATCGTCACGCGCGACTTCCTGCTGAACGAAAAGCCCGACGGCATCATCAACATCGTCGACGGCACGAACATCGAGCGCAACCTGTACCTGACCATGCAGATCATGGAGCTAGGCATCCCCATGGTGCTGGCGCTCAACATGATGGACGAGGTGGAGGCCAACGGCGGCACCATCCGCGTGAACGAGCTTGAGGCCGAGCTGGGCATCCCCGTGGTGCCTATTTCCGCGGCGAAAAACGAAGGCGTCGACGAGCTGGTCGACCACGCCCTGCACGTGGCGCGCTTCGACGAGGCGCCCGGCCGCATCGACTTCTGCCCCGCCAGCGAGCACGAGCACGACCCGCTTGGCGCGGTGCACCGCTGCATCCACGCCACGGGTCACATCATTGAACCCTACGCTGACCAGGCGAAAATCCCCACGCGCTTCGCCGCTACGAAAATGGTGGAAGGCGACGAGCTTATCGCGCGCAAGCTTGACCTGTCCGAGTCGGCCATCTCGTCCATCCGCGAACTGACCGCGTCCATGCAAGCCGACGCCGGCATGGACGCCGAGGCCGCGCTGGCCAACATGCGCTTCGCCTTCCTGGCGAACCTGTGCGCCAACACGGTGGTGCGTCCGCAGGAAAGCCGCGAGCACAAGCGCAGCGCGGCAGTCGACAAACTACTGACCGGGCGCTATACCGGTATCCCGTGCTTTTTCGCCATCATGGCCGCCGTGTTCGTGCTGACGTTCAGCTTCATCGGCGCGGCGCTGTCCGACCTGGTCAGCGCCGGCGTAGACGTATGCCTCGATGCGCTGGCGGCCGGCTGCGAGGCGTGGGGGCTCAACCCCGTGGCGCAGGGGCTGCTCGTCGACGGCATCGGCGCGGGCGTGGGCGCGGTCATCGGCTTTCTGCCCACCATCGTCACGCTGTTCTTCTTCCTGTCCATCCTGGAAGACTCGGGCTACATGGCTCGCGTGGCGTTCGTCATGGACCGCCCCATGCGCAAAATCGGCCTGTCCGGGCGTTCCATCGTGCCGCTGCTCATGGGCTTCGGCTGCTCGGTGCCGTCGTTCATGGCCACGCGCACGCTGTCGAGCGAACGCGACCGCAAGATGACCACCATGTTGGTGCCGTTCATGAGCTGCAGCGCGAAGCTGCCGATATATGCCCTGATCGTGGGCGCGTTTTTCCCGCGCGCGCTGCAGCCGGTCGTCATGATCGGCCTGTACGCGTTCGGCGTTGTCGTTGGCATCGCGTTCGCTGTGGTGCTGAAGCGGGCACGTTTCCGCGGTCAACCTGTGCCGTTCGTGATGGAGCTGCCGAACTACCGCCTGCCCGCCGCGAAAAGCGTGGCGCGCCTGGTTTGGGACAAGGCGAAGGGCTTCGTGAAGAAAGCGTTCACCGTGGTGTTGGCCGCGTGCGTGATCATCTGGTTCCTGCAAACGTTCGACGCGCGCCTGAACGTGGTGGACGACGTGAACGCCAGCCTGCTTGCGGGCATCGGCGGGCTGATTGCCCCGCTGTTCGCGCCGCTGGGCTTCGGCGATTGGCGCGCGGCCACGGCGCTTATGACCGGCTTCATGGCGAAGGAGAGCGTGGTGTCCACGTTGACCCAGGTCACGGGTGGAGCCGACTTGACCACGCTGTTCACGCCGGTGACGGCGTTGGCATTTCTGGCGTTCGTGCTGCTGTACACGCCGTGCGTGGCGGCCATCGCCACCGTGCGCAGCGAGCAGGGCGGCGCGCGTGCGGCGCTTGAGACGGTGCTTTTGCAGTGCGGCATCGCATGGGTGGTGTCGTTGGCGGTGTACCTGGTGTGCTCGCTGGCAACGGGCAGCATCGCTAGCGCATTCAGCGTGCCGGGCCTGGTGGCGGGCGTTGTTATTGTGGCGGCCATCGCACTGTACCTCACGCGTCAGCGAACCGATGGCGAGCTGAAGGTAGGCTGCCGCACCTGTCCCGCCAACTGCAAGAAATCGGGCGGTTGCCACTAGAGGGCGACCCGCCGTTTGCAAGCGAGAACCAACAGGGAACGCCACCGCGCGGCGAGCGGCTGGCGCTTCCGCATAGGCGTTCCGCAACTACAACAAAGCCCAACGCAGGGTATTCCGCCCACACGCAAAAGCGCCCGGTCGTGCGACCGGGCGCCTCGCTTTCTTCTTCCCTATTTCCCCATCTCTAGCAGCACTTCGCCTTCCAGCGATTCAACGCGCGCCGCGCGGATGCGGCCTGCTTCCAGCTCGATGAAGCCCACGGACGCGGGGAACCCGCCGCGTGGACGACTGACGCTGCCGGGGCACACGAGCAAGCTGGCCGGGTACGCATCGCGGCCGGTCAGAAGCTCGGGAATATGGGTGTGGCCGTGCACGCATACCTGCGGCAGCGGGTCGCCCGGTGCGATGGCGCGCGAGCCGTTGAAGCCGATGCGCACGTCGTTGGGGTAATGCGCCACCAGGAAGCGCACGCCATCGATGACCGGGTGCGCGAAACGCGTGACGCTTTTGCCGTACTCGTCGTAGTCGTTGTTGCCAAGCACCGCCGTGGTGGGCGCCAAAATTTGCAGCTCGCGCAAAATGCTGGGGTCGCAGATATCACCTGCGTGAATGATATGGTCGCAATACGCCATGGCGCCCAGCGCCGCCTCGGGCAGCCGCCCATGCGTATCGGAGATCAGTCCCACCAGCTTCATGCGCTACCCCTTCTCCACCAGGTCGATGAGGTCTTGGTGCGAATGGATGTCGAACTTCGCGTAAATGTGCTTGACGTGCGCTTTCACCGTGTTGCGCGACACCACCAGCTGCTCCTGGATGTACGCGCGGTCGCGGCCGCGTGCCAGCATCTGGAACACCTCAAGCTCGCGCGGCGTCAGGCCGTACTCGTCGGCCAACGCGGCGCAGCGTTCGTCGAACGTGGCCTTCGGCGCTTCCACCACAGCCGTTTCCACCGGCGTCACGCCGTTGATGACCTCGCGAAAGCTGAAGTTCTTCAGCCCGATAAGCGCGTAGCCCACGAACAGCAGGATCAGCAGGGCCGCGAACAGGTCGAACAGGGGCGTGCCCATGCCGGCCAGCGTGTTCGCGTGCACGCCCACCGCCGCGCCAAGCGTGCTGCCCAAGCTAGAGACGCCACGGCCCCACGCGAACGCCGCCACTGCGCCGCGGCTGTTGCGCGACGCCACGGCAATCAGCACCAGCCACGCCACCATATCGAACAGCGTGTTGCCCGACGACAGCAGCATCACCGTGGCAGTGCGCGAGCCAGCCAAATCCATAGTCATGGCCAAAAAACCCGCCACAATCAGCAGCACGGAAATCTGAACCAGCAGGTCGGTGGAGAATTTCTTGCCTGACAGCAGCACCCATACGGCCACAACGGCCACGGGCAGAATCACGAAGAACGACGACAGCGGCGCACCGGCCACCTCGCCGAAGCGCAGCGAGCAACCGAACGCCACGCGGAACAAAAACAGGCACACGAACAGCTGGCTGGCCAGCGGCAAAAACGACGACGGGCGCGTGACGGAGAAGTCGTGCGGCGCTTCGCCGTGCTGCGTTTCCTCAAGAATAGGCCGCGCGTCTTTCCACGTCAAAGCCCAAGCGATAAAAGGTGCCACCAGGAAAAACACCACGCCAAACCACACGGGTAGCAACCATGCGAACGCCGACGTCGCGCCCTGCACCACGAACGCCAGCGGGACCAGCACGCCCGCCTGGGCAGAGGACAGCCGCGACGCCGCGATGCCCGCGGCCAGAACGCACCAGGCGCGGCCAACCGCCAACGCACACGACGTCAGCACCAGCAACGGCGCGCTTCCCAACCCCAGCGCCAACGGAAGGGCGCAGCCTGCCGCCATAAGGGCAAGGATGCCCACGTTCAGCGCCCGCACATGCAAAAGCGCAGGCCGGAACGTTGCAAGCAAACCGATTGCTATAAGGACGGCCGCGTTGGCCGTGATAGATATGTCGCGTGCATATGTGAACACCCCGTCGAAGAACGGGAACACCGACACGTTCATGAACGACGAGACCGAAAGCACCAGCGACAACGCGGCGAACGAGCGCCAAAACGCCGGTGTGAACAGATCGCGCGCAGCGAATCGATCGGGAGCCTGTGCCGCGGCGGCAAGGCCGGGGGACCCAGCGGGAGCGCGGAACGGCTTGCCGTCGGGACGGTCCGTTTCGGTATGCAGCTTATTCTCAGTCATGCCCGCATTCTATCACGCGGAAACAACGAAAGCGCCGCACACCCGAAGGTGCACGGCGCTCCATATATCGACCCACGCGAACGCTCATCGCGCCCGGGAAGGCAGCAGGCGAAGCGGGCGCCCGTCGCGCCGAGGCGACTTAAACGCAGGTCGAACGATGCGCAGCCCGCAAACCGGCGAGACGCCCTCGCTCCGCAAGCAAGAGGCGAACGGCTCAAGAGGCGCCGCGCCGCTCGGCTTAGGCCAAGCCCTGCCGGACCTTACGCCTGGCCGGTTGCCGCCAGCATGCCGGCGCGGCGGCCTTCGACCATGG
>ERZ1034984.919-NODE-919-length-30819-cov-7.083344_pt1 | contig 30819 bp, 39 predicted proteins | sample MGYA00520589_ERZ1034984 | MGnify/ENA primary metagenome ERZ1034984 (study PRJEB33766, sample SAMN09781790) | gut metagenome | biome: gut microbiome | host: Homo sapiens | place: Madagascar | study: EMG produced TPA metagenomics assembly of the PRJNA485056 data set... | reverse complement strand
TGCATCGCTATTTGGCTGGCTGTTTTGGCTTGATCTCAGGTAGACACTGTCTACTTTTCACGCTTTCTGCATACTTTTTTCTTGAAATTTTCCAGTCTTCGTTCCTATCTTTAGTTTTTCCTATCTTTCTTTTCTCCCCATCTTGTAGCCCTTGCTTCATCTATATCCCTTAAGGAATCCATCCTGTATGCAAAACTCCGAATGCAGCCAATATCATGCTACAAATTCAATGCTCCCACCCAAAAGTCCTTTCTTTTATATTTCCGCTTCTTTGAGTCTTAGACGTTCGCATCCTGCTTCCATAAGAAAGTTCTGTACATCTTCAACCGTGTCCATAAACAGACAATCCAGAACCATCTGGTACTATATTACCAAGGCCACCTTTAGCGTAAAAACTAAAACTGCGCCTACCGCCAAAGCTTCCATTTATCTGAAGGAGGTTCTGGGCGACTGGAGCAGCCGAACCATCACGTACGCCAATGCCCCTGCGCTGGCTGATAAGCCCCTTGACTACCAGTATATGGAAACCAACAACACCTGGTACAACTATGATATTTCCAACCTGGTACGCAAATGGTATGACGGTCAGAACTATGGTTTCGCGCTGGAAGCCAATACCAGTACCTACATTAACCTTTTTACCAGCGATCATGTTTACTATAAACCCTATGTTACTATTAACTATGTTTCACTGGCAGGCTTGGAAGATTATCTGGTTTATGAAGATCAAAATGTAGGCCGTGCCGGCGTCGGTCATGTAAACCTGTACAACGGCAATCTAATTTTTGAACGTCAGGACACTTCTTGTGAAGGCAACCGTATGCCTGTTTCTGTCGGCCATTTTTATAACTCCTGTTATCGTAATGTAACGGATTTTGGCGTCGGCGCTGGTTGGAAGATGAATATTCAGCAGACTTTGCATAAGGAAACCCTGACTGATTCGTCTGGCAGCACCACGTTCTATGTTTACATGGACGCAGACGGTACTCGTCATCATTTCAAAAAGACTTCCGGTGAATGGAAAGATCAGTCCGGCCTGGATATGACGTTGACGATTTCCGGCAGCACTGTCACTATTTCTGACAAGGGTCATAATACGATGACGTTTGATCTGCCCACGGAAGAATTTGCAGATAATTATGCCAACGTCATGATGCTTAAGACCATGTCCGACGCATGCGGCAACACGATGACCGTCAACGCTAATGGACGCATGATCAGCAGCGTCCAGGATGGTATTGGCCGCAACACGGTTTTTGCGAATTCCAACAATCGTGTCAGTACCATTTATCCTCCCGGCTATGAGGAGTCCGGCGCCTGCGGTTTTGATTACGACGCCAATGGCCGCATGACGCATGTATGGGAACTGTCCGGTCAAACCGGAACGGAAAGCATGAGCTATACCTATGACGAAAATGGCTTGCTTACCTCCGCTACCAACTGTGACGGTCTGAAGGTAACTTATGAATACTATACCGTTTGTGAGCCATACCGCGTAAAGCGCGTTCGCATTACCGGCGGCAATCTGTGCGCTTATGATCGTACTTATGAATACAAGGATTGCCTGACTGTCGTCACCGATAATCTGAGCGGCAAGAAACTCTTCTATCATTTCAACGACTATGGCAACTGTGTCTCTGTCAACGACCAGCTGGGCTATGCATGCTTTGCCAAGTATTCTGACAGCAATCCTGTCAACCATCCGGAGACGATCTCCAAAATGCAGCGTGCTGTTGTAAACTTCCTGGCTGGCCATAACATGGAAGCTGCCGGTTCCTGGACCAATGCCAACCTCAGTGGCAGCGGTAGTTACAGCTATGCGGCAGATGCATATTATATGGGCTCCCAGTCGCTGAAAATGGCCAAGACCAGCGCCTCTGGGCTGATGACTTCTTTCCAGACCGTTACGCTGCCCAAAGGCAAGACCTACACTTTCTCCGCATTCTTTAAAACGCTATCTAATGCCCTTGCGCAGCTGCGGGTTACTTACAAGGACAATACGGGCGCTGATGTTTCCGTAGACAGCATGACCCAAAGCAATACTGCTGCCTGGGATCGCCTAAGTGTGAATTTCACCCTTCCCGCAGACAGTACCAGTGACGCCGTTACCGTGCGCCTGATGGCTGCCGGTGGGACTGGCACGGTTTGGTTTGACTGTGCGCAGCTGGAAGAGGGACCTGTCGCCAATAGCTACAACATGCTGATCAACGGCGACTTCACCCTGAATGCTGACGCGCATCCTACCGGTTGGAGCAAGAACAGTTCCAACACTAGCAAGGATATTGTCTATACTTCCTGCACTGGTACGAAGCCGGAGGGCCTTTCCACCAACACCATGCGCATGTATGGCACTGGCCGCACCAAGTATGCAGGCATTTACCAGGATCTTCCTATCAGCGGTTCGAAGGGCGATGTGTTTGTAGCCGGCGGCTGGTCGATGAACTTCTCCAAGCCGCGCAAAGGTGAAAACTTCCGTTATAACATCCGCGTAGCTTTCCTCAAGTCTGGCACCACTACGCGCGTAAACAGTGATTCCATTGAGTGGAGTGAAGAGTGGACTGACTGGCAGTTTGCCGCTGGTCCTGTTGTTGCCCCCTGCGATTACACCTCTATTCGCTACAACGTGGACTATGAGCGCAACATTAACTATGCTGAGTTTAATGGTCTGTTCCTGCACAAGGAAGAATTTGGCGAAACCTATGTTTACGACAGCAAAGGCAATATTCTCTCTTCTAAGGACGCTGCCAGCCTGCAGGATGGCGCCACTTACGATTCCTTTGACAATATTCTAACCTATTACCAGCCTGGTCGTTCTTCCTCGGTAAAGACCACCATGGAATGGGGCTCTACCGATGCAGAGAAGAAAAAGCATCTGCTGCGCAAGTCTACCAGCCCGCTGGGAACCATTAGCGAATATACCTATGACGCCAATGGCAACTGCCTGACTACCAAAACCAGCGACGGCACCAGTTTCATGCAGACTTCTACGGCTTATGATACGAATGGCAACCACATAACTACTCAAACGGATGCACGCGGCAAGACGGTTTCCCGTGTCGTAAACACCAGCAAGGATACCCTCGCTTCTATCACCGATCCTCGTGGTCAGACCGTCAGCTACACCTACGACCAGAACCGCAAGGTAACTAAAACCGCTGCTACTGTGGACGGCAAGGAATACGCCAACAAGTATACCTATACAAAGGATAAGCTAACTCAGGTAAAGCACAACACCTCGGCTGACGCTTCGGGTGATGTTGCTTACAACTTCGAGTACGATACGCTGGGGCGTCCCACCGTTGTAAAGGTTGACAATCAGGTGCTGTCCAGCACCACATACAACGCGAATGGTACAGTACAGCGCGTGGACTATAGCAATGAGGATTCTGTGGAGTACAGCTATGACGAGTTCAAGCGTACCAAGGGCATTCGTTACGCTGAAGACTCTGAGGATCGCTATACCTATGAATATGGCGCCAACGGCCAGGTTGCCCAGCTTACAAATAAGAATCTGCGTACTGTGACTACTTCTGAGTATGATGCTGCAGGCCGCCCTACGCGCATTACTCGCAAGCAGCTGGATACCGGCGCACATCTGTACACTGGTGAAGTGTCCTACGACAAGTTCAACAACCTGAACACCTTCAGCGAGCAAGTAGGTTCTGAGCGTACTACTTTCGGAACCACCTTCACGCATGACAACGAAAACCGCCCAACGCTGCTCAACTTCGGCAGCTCCCGTCAGGTGGCGTATGTCTATGATGGTCTGGGTCGTGTCTCCCGCCGTTCTGTCAATGCGGGCGGCACTGATGTTGCCACGACTTACGGCTATCTGGCTGGCGGTCACGGCACCAATAGCACCACGCCTCTGGTGCAGACCATTACCCAGTCCGGCACTACGCTGACCTATGCCTACGACGATGCGGGCAACATCACCAGCGTCAGTGACGGCAGCAAGACTATCTCCTACGAGTACGATCTGCTGGGCCAGCTGATCCGAGTGAACGATCCGTATGATACCACGGCCAGCACCTCCGGTACCACCTGGAAGTATGCCTATGACCTGGGCGGCAACATCCAGAGCAAGACTGCGTATGCCTTCACTACCGGCACTGTTGGTGCTGCCATCAAGACCGACGTATTCACCTACGGCGATGCCAACTGGAAGGATAAGCTGACTGCGTTCAATGGTCAGACCATTACCTATGACGCGATCGGCAACCCGCTGAACGACGGCACCTGGAACTACACCTGGAATGGCCGCCAGATGCGCGCTACGCATAAGGGGAACTTTGGTGAACCCGGCTACGATGAGATCACCTACGATTACAACGAAGACGGATTGCGCACCAAGAAGACCCGCATGTACTACGATGACGCTACGGGCGACATTGGCTACAAGGCGACCAGCTACACCCTGCATGGCAAGAACATTGTGCATATGACCGAAAATGGCAATGAGCTGCACTTCTTCTACGATGTGCAGAACAAGCCTGCTGTAGTCGTTTTCAACGGTACTGCCTACGCCTACCTGTACAATCTGCAGGGCGATGTTATTGGTCTGCTTGACAGCAACGGCACCAAAATGGTATCTTATTCTTACGATGCTTGGGGCAAGATGCTCAGTAAGACTGGTACGCTTGCCAGCACGCTGGGTACGATCCAACCCTTCAGGTATCGCGGGTATGTGTATGATGAGGAAACTGGATTGTATTATCTCAGAAGCAGATATTATGCAGTCAACGTCTGTAGGTTCATGAATGCTGATATTCTACTGGGAAAGCAATTGCCGCTTCAGCACAACCTCTATACTTACTGCAATAACTCTCCTGTTGCCAGAGTTGATGTAAGCGGTTGTGCAAATATATCTTCATTGTTAACGACCTTCATTATTCGAATTAAAAACACCATCACTATCATTCGGCATACATGGAAAATGAAAATTTCCCCCAATCCTCGAAAACCAACTATAACAGTATCTGCTTTGATGCGTAACCTCCAGTACTTGGTTGATAAAAAAAAGGATATGAGTAGCCCAGGCGATACTGGATGTGCGATGTTTATTAGGGCTGGCATATTAGGCAAGAAAGAGCGCCACAGCCATCACTTTTATTCGGCTGGAATGTCATCGATGTTTGACGAAAATATGATTTTCCATGGAGAAATATCTGATATTGGCGGAATCCCCGGTCTCATTCCCGGTATGATTTTAGGTGAGGCTCAAGACAATCCCGATAGGCCGGTCAAGCATGGCGGTGTCTACTACGGTTTGTATGATTTTGGCAATGGTCCTGAACCAGCAGTTTATTCCTTTGATACTGTAAAGAAAAGAGGGCATCTACATCCATTTTCCGATAACAAATGGGTATATTATGGATGGCATGAAGGTGTGATTTTCGATTAAGTAGTTTCCCCACTAAATCTCACAGGGCGGCATATTCTTAATGCTGCCCTGTGAAAAAGATAATGCGGAGGTAGAAAATGCGAGTAAAATATGTAAGTCGCGTAACGTCCTTGATTACTTGTGTGCTATATCTACTATGTCTGATTTATGGGCACAATGCTTCAGCAGAAAGCGAGCATTCTCGTAGTGATACAACTCCTCAGCGGATTGTTGTCTTTCCATTATACGCAGAAGAAATCTTATTTGAATTAGTCGAGCCAGAACGTATTGTCTATGTAGGGCATCGTTTTGTTGAGTCAGGAATAGGGGTTTGGCCAACTATGGAAGCATGTCGTAATGTAAAAGGTGAATGTTGGCAAAACACAAGCGAAGAAGAAATTCTCACGTTGCGGCCTGACCTACTAATTTTGGGAGCGGCTCTACAAGATGAATTTGACGAGATTTTTCCACTTCTTGCGGCCTCAGGAATAGACACCCTTTTTCTTGATGTACCTGAATCAGTTGATGCTATCGTAGATACGATTACTCTATTGGGAGATGCTGTGCATAATCCAGAAAAAGCTCAATCAATGATATCTGACATGATTATTTCTGTAGAATATGCAAAACATCTTACAAATAGCATACCGGAAAATGAACTAAAAACTGCTGTTTTATACGGGGAACCAAACATCTTTTTTAATATCGTAACCAATTTATGCAATATTAATGGAGTATATTGTGATGAAGTAAGTGCTTTAGTGGAAGTAAATCCCGACGTCATTATAGTTCTACCATATTGTATGGATGATGGCTATCTTATGGCTATAGGAAAAGCATATTGTGATGCTTATGTTAATAGTCTAGAGCACAAATTGTCATACATAGAAGGCAATGACACCTTCGCAAGTAAAATTCGCGTACTTGATTTCCATGGCAGTCAATACATCGCTGCTTCTGCTATACACTTAATTGAAGTTATGTACTCTGAATATCTTAACTAAACGCATTCTATTCGTATAGCATAATCTCCTTCTTTTACTTATCAAGCGTGTTTTTCCATTTTTCATATAAATAGAACTGGCGGAGTTTCCAACAAGCAATGATTGGGGCTCCGCCTTTTCTATCCCTACAAGCCAAGAAAGGATGTGGCAAAATGCTCACCTGCATTTTCGGCACCGTCACTGGCGGTCGCCTTAATCTTCGCGCGGCTGCGAGTTCTTCCGCAGCTATAATTGCAAGCATTCCGAATGAAACCCTACTTTTCCTTAGCGAGTACAACGATACGTGGTATGCTGCTTGCTACGGCGCACACACAGGCTTTGTTAAAAAGCAATATATTGCATTGATGGAATGGGCCTCCGCCATCGAAATGAGCGGCACTGTCACTGGTGGCGCCCTGAATCTGCGCCGTACAGCTTCTATTTCTGCGGACCGGCTGATTCAAATTCCAGACAATACTGTTATTACTATCGTCGATTTTGATGCCAATAGCCCGTGGTATATCACTGACTATGCAGGCTATACCGGCTATGTTATGAAGCAATATGTCTCCGTATCGCCATCCGCTTCCGCCTGGTGTTATGGTCAAGTCAATGCAAACGAACTCAATGTGCGCCGCCAGCCCAGCATTTCTGCAAAGTGCTGGAACAGTGTATGGCCAATCCACCGCATTGTTCTTATCAAAGACGCAGCCCCAGAATGGTACGAGTCGCTATATCGCAGTGAGCCTGCTTACATCGCAAAAAGGTACATTAATACGCTAAAAACGCCTGTACATTCCAATATTGTAGACCGCATGCTGTTTATGGCAATGCCTGAACTTGGCCGGAATAAGGCCGCTTACTTTAACGGCTATTCTGGTGAGTGGTGTCATCGTTTTGCTGACTGGCTTGCAATGAATGCCGGAATGCCTCAAGACATGGTTCCAAACACCTCCAATTGCGGTACTGGCATGGTTTGGTTCATTAACGATCCCAACAGCTGCGGATTCTATTTCAAAAGTCCCGAGCACAAAGCTCGTTTTATCAGCAACTACAGTGCAGTCAGGCACCTGACACCCGGATTGACTGCTGCAGAGATCGCGTATATACCTACTCCAGGCGACTACATTTACTTTCGCTGGGCCAACGCTGCCAGCCACATCAATGTCAGCCATGTGGGAATTGTCGCTGCCGTTGGCAAAAATACTCTGACCACATGGGAAGGGAACTCTGGCAGCAAGGTGGCAAGCCGTACCTTCGCGCTGAACGATACCCGAATCGTGGGCTATGGTAAGCCCAACTATGTAGCTGTTCAGCAAAAGCAACAGGCAATTAAATAAACTTTTTTAAAGGCAAAGCTGCTCTCCGAGTAATACTCGAAGAGCAGCTTTTTTCATTGGCAAACAAGTACATTGCTATATCATAGCCTGCATCAATTAAAATCTTAGTTCGCTGCACAGCACAAGCTTTTTCCCATGTCCTTATTCTGTGACTGTTACCCTCTGACTCACGAATAATACATAATATCCGCATATAGCCTATAGCCTTTTTTATAGACTGTTTCTATATAGAGAGCTCCGATTTTCTTTCGCAAGCGCTGGATATGAACATCCACTGTTCTTGTTTTACCTATAGCGTTATATCCCCATGCACATTGCAACAAATCCTCTCTGGAAACAATCTTTCTACTTTTCTCGGCTAACGCCCATAGTAAAGAAAACTCTGTTGCCGAGATAACAATACATTGGCCATTACAATATACGGTGCGGCAAGTGCGATCCAACAGCATAATTGCATTAGTTTGATGGGGCGAATAGAGCATCAACTTCATTTTGTCCATCCTTTAAAATGCCTCACTTCTTACCCTCGCTCGTTATGCCGCATGCCAGATAAGCGATACCCTCTCCCAATAACAGTTTGAATGCAATTGATAGCAAGCTTTTTGCGCAAATGAAATATATAAACATCAACAGTACGGTTGTCCATGCCCGATGACGTTCCTTCAACCTGCGCAATCAATTCTTCCCTTGAGACAACCTCATTCACATGATCCGCAAGAGCAGACAAGAAAAGATAGTCTTTAGGAGCAATATTTCTCTGCTTGTCATCTATATAGGCATATAGCTGCGTATCATCCATTTTTAGCGTATGCCCCTCTTCATTCTCATCATAGATGAGGAATTCCCTTGTCATCGCATTCTCTCCCTGTTCTTTTGCAAGTCAAAACATGAACATATAAGTTCAAACTATGTGCAAAGTACTTTTAAGCTAAACGGCGATAGCAGTTATAAAAGCACCTGATATTTGCAAAAAACAATATAACATCGGCAAAAAGAAGTGTCAATACCCAAGTGAAAATGCCCCCTCTAAAAATGAGGGGGCATTTTTGACTTTTGAACCTATAGCGTCTCAATCCATGAGAAATCATAGATATCGCGGTGCGTTTCAACGAACTGCACCATCTTCTTGAATGCGCGGTTCTTGTAGTAAATTAGGCTTCTGGTGCTTTTGGCATTCTCCGCGCCCCACTTTTGCGCAAATTCCGCAGAAAGGCACGTCCAGTCGATACCATCCACAACGTGGCGCTTGATAACCAGCCTTTCATGCTCAGTCAGGATGCAATAGAAGGCCTGAATAGCGGCTTCCTTTTTAGCAACCAAATTGATCCTATTCTGCAGCGCAGAGGAGATCTCCTGGTCATTTCCGCTCAGCATCATGTTTATTGCATGCTTTTCTGCTTCGATATCATAGGAAAACAGCTTCTTAATCTGTTCCTCAGTTACAGCACACAAAATAAATCCCTTCTTTCTCTGCCCTTTGGTATTGTAGGGGAGCGGTCATGACCATGGGGCTTCCCATGACAATATTGTACGAGAAGCAGTTAAAAAAAGGGAGTGAGAAAACCATACAGAAAAGGTGAAAAAGCGAACAATATAGCATATAGGCTCTAAAATTGTTGGTTTTTTGCTCGGTTATTGCGCTGTCTATAGCTTATATAGCCCTTTATGATATTGCTGTGCAAAGGAAAACTGGCCGGCTGTCCAAATGCAAAATAAGTAAAAGGAGATGAAAACATGACTGAAAGAAAGAACCTCCCCTATGCCCAGGGGCATGACAATATCCAGAACATCATTGGCCGTACCTATAAAGTTATGAAAGCAGAAAGGCTCAATACCATTGCAGAAGCAAGAGAAAAGATCGTCGCCTTTCGCGGGATCGGACATTCTGTCACTGTGCCGATGTATTTATCCAAGCTCCATGCGCTATCTCAAGAGAACCTTGGCTATACTTCTAAAAAGGATCAGGTAAAGTGCGATTGCTCCGGCTACACGTTCTTAGCCCGCAGCAAGCAAGGCTATCATGGAGCCACGACGAACTTCTGTCTCCATTGCCAGTTCTTCGGTTCTATCGCAGATCTTGGCAAAAACAACCTGATCCCCGGCATGGAAGTATACCAGGGATGCAGAAAGGCAATCGGCAGTTCTTATTACTATGCCAGCCACACAGGCGTTTATGCGGGCAAGCATGACTTTGGCGACGGCAAAGGCCTCCAGCATGCCGTTTACCAATCCTCAAGCAGCTATTCCGTGCTTGCCAGAGAGCCTGCCGCCAAGGCAAGCGGGCCTGCGCTTACGGTCATGAACGACCATTGGACATACTGGGCTTGGTCTAAGTACGTAATCGAATAATACCCTCCGCAAAACAGATCGCGCCAGTTCGCGCGGTCTGTTTTTTTATCAGTGTCTATATTTGCACGTTTTTTGTACTATTCTGTCACTCCCGAAAACCTTCCAGATCCTTTATCCTGTAAATGCGCAAAGGAAAGCTGGCCAGCAATACAAAGCGCAAGATAAAAAAGATAAAGGAGATTCTTACTATGGCTACTTTTAACGGTTATGTTCGTGGCGGTGCCCTGAACCTGCGTGCTTCTTGCAGCACTGGCGCGACGAAACTCGCTTCCATTCCCGACGGCACTGCATTGCAGGTTTCCACTGTGGACGGCCAGAACGAATGGTTTGCTACTTCCTACGCTGGGTACAGCGGCTTCGTGGTTGCGGAGTTCGTTGCCATCACCGAAGATGGCGGCACCTGCCAGGTTACTACGGTTTCCGGCGGCCTGAATGTGCGCAAGAAGCCGGTTTCCGGTGCTACTCGCATCTTCCTGGCTCCGCAGAATTCGATTCTGCGCCTGCTGGATTACACCAGCGTATCTGGCTGGTATCGCGTAAGCGACAGCAACGGCACTGGCTGGGCGCAGTCTCAGTTCCTGACCATCCTGTCTTACCCCAACGGCAACACCCCCACTCCCGATCCTGATCCCGATCCCAGCGGCGATACAATCCCCGCGCCGGATACGGTGATTACCGAAGATCTGGCATTTGACAGCTCTAACGCGCAGGTTATTCCTCTGCAAGCTCGCTTGAATCAGCTCGGCTATTACTGCGAGATTTCGACTAAATTTGATTACTATACGCTGTGGGCAGTCAAGTACTTCCAGCAGCGCAACAACCTGACGGTTACTGGCATTGTAGATGCCAATACCCGCGCTAAGCTGAATGCCTATGGCGTCTCTTGCGGCACCAAGCGAGGCGTTGATGACGCTATTCGCTATTGGCGCGTTAATCAGACTCCGCAGCAGTGGTATATGAACGGTTCTGCACAACTTTGGCGCAATGAGCCTTTCAATGCTGCCAATACCTCTCAGGTAGAAACCATTGGCGATTCGGGCAACTGCCCCACTTCTTTCGCCATGATCGCCTCCACGCTGCGGGGCATGGCGATTACTCCGCCTATCGTATGCAACTATGTTCAGGAGAACGGCCTTAGAGATGAAAATGGCAATACCGGTGTAACTTCCGATTTCTTTGAGGCAGCCGCTCTCAAATATGGTTTGCGCTATCATGGTCGGGTTAGCGGCATTGCCAACATCAAAAACTATGTGCAAAACTTCAGTTATCTGGCGCTGGTGCGCGTAGTAGCGAACAGTGCGCATAGTTATTGCGGCGGCGCGACCTACCTGGTGGTCTACAAGGTGGACGGTCTGGTGTATGTAATGAACCCCAATTACAACACCCGCACGCAGGTCAATCTGAGCGAAAGCGCTTGGAACGCGAGCTGGGTCAAGGAAGCCCATCTGTACAGCCTGTAACCCCAAACTTACAAGTGCCCCTCCCGTCAGGGAGGGGCACTCTTCGTTGTATATCCATTATTTCTCCGTCAAAAACTCATCCATCACATACCCATGCATGCCGTTGGCCTCGATCTCGTACCAGCCGTTAGCATGAGATAAAATGGTCACCTCCGTGCCGGTGCGCCACTCGGCTACCTTGGCGCTGTCGCCTTTGGGGGTATTGCGCACATTGACGGTAGTTCCGCCGCCCGTGTTGCCTTTGTAGCTGAGCACGCCCTGGGCAGTGCTTTCGCTATCGCCGTAGAATTTCAAGCACGCGGTTTTGATGTACCCCACCGTGCCTTTATAATTGATGCGGGTATAGCCATTGCCGATGGCCAGCACAGATACAATGGTACCCGCCTTGCAGTTTTTCAGCAGCGTGCCCTTGGATGAGGCTGTCTGGCGCAGCGAGGCTTTGCCGGTACGCGGAGCGTAGATGGTGGCCAGCTTCTTGTTCTCAGGCACGTTTTCGCTGAACGTCAGGTCGGAGGTTGATACGCTGACAGTTTTGCCCTGATACTGAATCTTGGAAGACGTGCGCCCCAGCTCCACAATGCCAACAGCCGTTCCGCCCTCGTTGGCCTGTGTATCGGTCTGAGAGGAGCTCTGTGATTGCGCCGCGTTGCTGCCATCCTTTCGCTCGGGCTCGGGACCAAGACCGCCACGATAAGCAGCATAAGCAGCATAGTCGCTGTACTTTGTTACATCGAATTCGACGTCGCCCTCTTTGATTTTTTGGCTATAATTGGGATCTTTTTCATGGACATTGTAAAGAAAGCCATCAGATTTTCGTACTTTCGAAGAACAGTCAACTAAAGGGACTTCGATCCATCCTTTCTTTTTTATGCCATTTTTCATGTAGGTAACAAAACGCGATTCATTGCCAGCAGTAGTATTGACAATTACATATGTTCCTGCAGGAATGGAATCGACAATTTCGGGCACACCTGTATAATACATATAAACAGAAGCCGCAGTTGCTGTTTTTTTGTTGCATCTTAATTCAAACTCTTGCTGTGTCTCTGCAGTGGCAAAGACAGGCAACATCAGTAGACAAACCAAGATGAGAAGAACAAAAAGCTTACAACGCTTCATAATGTGAACCTCCTATCACAATACAAATTATCGCAAAAGTCCGTAATACTTTTGTAATAATATGATATCACGCATTGACTGTTTTTACAACGTTCATATGTGTAAATCTTTGGCATCCGGATATCATAATTCGTCCAACCAGGAATAGTCATAGTATTCCCGGTGTGCATCAATAAAAGCCGCAATGTTTTCAAAGGCTTGGGCCTGATAGGTTTTCATGGTTCGGACGTTCTTGGCGTTCATTTTGCCCCATTTCTTTTCGTACTCGATTTCCATGGCTTCCCAGGTAAGCCTTCCGACAAAGTGCAGGCGGATAATTTCAGCCTGCTCCCTGGATAGAAGCAGATAAAAGGACTGCAGGGCCATATACATATTTTCAACCTGGGCATAATGAGACAGGCATTCCGGCGAAAGCTGGTGGCCGGATGCCTTCATACGTTTGATCTCGCTCATTTCTGCTGCGAGGGTTGGCTGCATCAGAAACAGCTTTTTCACTTTTGCAACCGTGTCCTTGGCCACTTGCCTGCCTCCTTTCCAGATGGATTTGAGATAGCTGCCTTCAGCTGGAAAAGAAGGGAAATGCTTGCCGATGTCGTGGACATTCGACAAATTTTGCATATTTAGAGCGTAAAATTTCGTGACCCAACCAGAACATGCGTTTGTTGGGCTGGTTTATGTATGAGCTATAGACGATACCCCTTCCTTATATATAGGCCAAATTATCGGCCATACGGCACAAAGGAATAAAATTTCTTTTAAAATAGGAATATATAGATTCCATAAAGGCTATTTAGTTGCTTCAAATTTTGTGCATGTATCGATAAAATAAACAAGGAACCTATCGCTTCGCTGCAACCAGGTATATTCGCAGATTGGCGCATGCCATGGCTGCGGCGGAGAAAGCTATAGGAAAGGGGGCATAAAGTGCCTGTAATTGTCAACGATGCGATTATCGGAAATCATGTGCGGAGTGCAAGAAAAGCCAAGAAGCTATCGCAAAGCGCTTGCGCAGCACTTATGAATATCTCAGTTAGCTACTTTGGCCGCATTGAGCGTGGCGTTGTTCGATTAAATCTGGAACGCCTGATTGAAATCAGCAATCTGCTGGACGTACCAATTACGACGCTGCTGGATCATTGCAGTCAAAATGTTGATACTGAAGCTGCTCCCCCAAGTGAAGACGCGCGCATTGAGCAACTGCTGGAAATGTTTCGCGTTGCCGGTCCAGAAACAGCGGACTTGATGTTTGCGCTTTGCGAAACAACATTTGGGAAAATGGAACATAGAAGAAAGCGAAGCAAGAAATAGAAGCATTTTTTTGATTTTTAACCGTCCAGTGCTACAGCAGAGTCTGTCGTCTGGGCGGTAATTTCATTGAGGAGAGAAAAAAAATGAGGCAGTCGCTAACGCAAGAGCAAAATGATTTTCTCGAAAATTTGGTTGTCAAATACAGCGATGTGCTGGAAAAGTATGGACGGCTTTGTGTGCGCTATCATCCTGTCCACTATGGCCTGGTTGAAGATGCTGTACAGGAAACGTTTATTGCTGCCTCAAAAGCTATCACGACACTTATGACACACGAGAATGTTCTCGGATGGTTAAAGGTAACGCTACACAGGCGAATTTTGCATGAACTCCGCAAACCGAGCCGGACAAGAGAACAGCTATATGCCGAACCGGACAGTTCTCAGGTGGTCAACAGCAAATGGGTACAGCAGGCGTTTGCAGCTTGGGAGCAGGAAACAACGCTGCAAGATGTTATGGCGGTTGTCGATGCAATCCTTACTCCGGAAGAACGGACAGTGTTCCAATTGTTCTTTCTCAATGACTACTCTACAAAAGAAACAGCACAGCATACAGGCAGCACCCATGATGCTGTGCGCGGGAGAATTGCCAGAATTAGAAAAAAACTAAGAAAATTATTTTTGATGTGTGCCGTTTTACTCTTGAGATGGAATATATAAGTGGGGGAGGAAAAAGCCATGAGCAACAAAACTGAACCTAATAAGATGGACGAACTGCTTCAGGCGATAAAGGAAGGGGAGCTCTCAAAAGATGAAATCATCAAGCGGCTGAACTCAGCCATTGACAGGGAATACCAAAAGAAGAAGGGAGCTGATATGGCATTCGTTGCAGCTTGTGAAAACTTGCTGGACAAACTATTAGGCGGAGATAAAACTCCATTTGTCAGCCATACTGCCAAATACCTGTCTGAGATAAGACGTAACACGGTGGTGCGTACCAAACCCAAGGCGCGTCCAATGGTACGGCTTGCCTCAGTCGTGGTTAGCATTCTGGTGCTGGTAGTACTCAGCAATGCTGCTTTTCACTGGAACTGGTTTGTAGGTTCCCCCACTGCCGATCAGCAACAATATGTTATTAAGGGCCACCAGGTAGATCTGTCCTTGATAAGCAAGTGCATTGCAGAGCATAGCCCGGACTCGACGAGTTTTTCTACGACTAATTGGAACGAAATGGTAGATTATTTGGGATTTGAGCCGGAAGTGTTTCAGGACACGGAGGCGATCCAAATGATAAAATGCAATGCACGGGTCATGTCATCAGAAATACAAATAAGTGTTGTTTACAAAGAGTTGACTACAGAGAAATCTATTGTTTTCCAAAGCATATTTTGCACAGATATTAATGACGCATATATGACCTATGAACAAGAGAGTGGTTATAAGCGAGAAATTGCCGATATAGGCGTATTATATGTGAGTAACAATCATGCAAATTCGGCTTATATATGGATCAAAGACAATGTAGTATTCTCAATTTTGGGAGATATCGACGATTCTTTGGCTGAAATGATGATACGAACAATAGGAGGAAACAAAAAGCAATGAAAAAGAATAAGAATATTGTAAAAGAACTGCTTGTTTTACTTTGTTTGGCATGTTTTCTAATCACGATGTTACCATCAGCAATAGCAGAAGATATAGTTCAGCCTATGGCTGATACCGAATTCGCTCGTGCTACAGCAAATCTGACATCCAGAAAAACTGTAATATATACTTTAACCACTTATGAAGATAAAGGCGTGCTGGCTATTGAGTCATGCTGGCTGATGAAAAAAGTAGACGGTGAATGGACTTTTGTCTGCGGTCTTCCCCGTCCTGACGAAAGGGGAAGTAATACTTTCACTTTCGCTACAGAAGTAGATTATTCGAGTTATATTGGCACGGGAACATATCGTGTTGCGGGCATGTTCAATGCTGATGGGCACATGATCACTCGCTATTCTAATGAGAGAACCTTCAAATAACTGATGGCAGAGAAGCTCTTTTGCACTTGAGCGCTTCTTTTCATCGCATTGCGCTTGTACGAATTTTGCAGGAAAAGCGCTGATATTTTCACTCCCGAGCTTTATTTGCTTTCCTTATAATTTAGAAGTCTGGGGCAGCAAATGAAAGGAGGGAGAGAATGAAAAACAACAATTTTCTTTCTGCACTAAGCGCGATTGGAAGCGGAATTATTACAACACTCCTTGGCGGCTGGGACAATGCGCTGGAGATTATGCTGATTACGGTAATCATGGACTATCTTTCCGGCGTATGTGCTGCTTTCAAGACCAAAACGCTGAATTCATCCATAGGCTATCATGGCTTGATGAAAAAAGGCTCTATGTTCTTGATTGTCATTCTGGCCGCTCAAATGGACAGGCTCACGGGAAATGCTGGAACGGGCTTCCGCACTTGCACCGCACTGTTCTTTGCCTTTAACGAAGCTCTGTCCATTGTTGAGAACGTTGGAAAAATTGGCGTAAAAATTCCGGATTTCCTGCGGCGAATGCTAACCAAGCTGAAAGATGAAAACGCTAAAAAAGCGGCTTCTCTGACAGGAAGCACGCCGCAAACGAAAGATAAAAAGCCCAATGGCTAAGCAAAACACCTGAGCTAAGCATGATAGGAGAACCATAGCATGTCTGTAGTTATCAACCACAAAATCATTGGCCAAAATATACGCCATGCTCGCGAAAAGCAGCAATTATCACAGAAACAGTTTGCTGCTTACCTGGGCGTTTCGAGCAGTTATGCCGGAAGGATTGAGCGCGGCGTAAACAAGCTGAACATCAGCCGTTTATATGACGTCAGCTTGGTTCTGCATACACCACTGTCAGAATTACTATGCGGATGCTGTCCGCAGGCAGCCCTGGGTGAAGAAGAAGCCTTTCAAAAAAACCATACGATGAAGAGACTGCTGGAAATACTGCGAACGGCATCTCCGAATGCGGCAGAAACTATGCTGGCACTATGCGAACACTTGGCTGATTTTGATGCGAAAAAAAGCTGAACCAGACAAATATACTGCAAACTGCAATGCTCTGCCTATTGAGAGAACCTTTCTTTGTTAGGGGTAATATCAAACGAAAACGCTGCGGCATGCCAGTCGCAGCGTTTTTTATTCATTTTCACAAGCGGGTGCATTCCCCAATCTCGGAAAAAATAACGTAGGCCCGCCTATTATTATAACACGTTTTAACTTTCCCTCTGCCTGTTTTCAGAAAACTGCAATACGGAAATACTCCAGAATATTGCGGAAGTCACGCACTTCTGCCTTCTATTGTTGCGCGATTTATAAGGCTGGAAGATTCCATGTACAGGTCCCCCGTATCTTTTTTCTCCCCGCACAGATGAAACCAACATCGCATGCAGAAACCAGAAATCAGAGACACTGATAGCTACCAGCTTACTCTGCGCTTTATCTATCCTTATGCTAACCGCAACATTCGAATGCTTAAGAAACAATACCTACATTTTCCTGTTCTGCAATGAACGACTGCCCCATTCATAAAAAAATGAAAACTGCCTACCAGATCATTTTCTTATATTCTATGCAAGCTAACAGAGCGTAATACAAGTCTCTCCCACTCATAAAGCCAAAATCGCCTTTAACTGCCTGATTACTACAGGTCTTTTAGGGTAGATAGATAATACATGAGAACCTGGTGCAGAGGGCCTCCTAAGCAATTACAAGTTGCTATATACAAATCAACTTTGCTGGAGGAAATAGAAATGAATGAAATAGCATTTGCTGCTTACCTTCTGGAAACGCTACTGCACGAGGTATTCCATTCCAAACGCAGAATGGCGCGAGAGCTTGGTGTAACCCTGCGTACATTACAACTGAATATGAAGTCAGGGGAAAATTCGAAAGGCGCCAATCGCGCGACTATAGGAGCAGTATATTACTGTTGCGAACATCGAATTGACATTCTGAAGATTTATGATCGTTTTGTCGCTTCAAAGAAGGGAAGCCATAAACTCAAGAAGTAAGCATTCCTTGGAAAGCAACCATGAAAAGGGCACGAAAACATCTTATACAGATAGATTCGTGCCTCTTTATACATCGAAAAAAAGTTACTATGCTTTCAGCCAAACTGATTTCTATCATAAAACAAATCCGAACCTCTTTTTTAGAAAAGGCTCGGATCAAAAATTTTTGGTGGAGCATTTGCGATCATATCCGAAAAATCTGCTCCCGGAGAATCTTCATTGAGCGTGTTTTCGAGGTCGATATAGGAGACTTGCTTGCCTCCCTTGATGTTATAAAAGATAATTACGCGGTCGTCGTAGAGATAGATGCAGTTAATAAATGCGTCGATGATATTGCGGCGGAATTCTGGATCGAAAAGGTCTCCGGTGCAGAATTTTTTAAGCCATGCCCGGACTTCGCTTTCGGTCAGGCGAATATCACTTGCAATACGCAGCTTGATCAAATCGCTTTCGGCGGCTGCTTTCTGCGCTTCGAGACTTTCCATTTTTTCATAGATTCTTTTGTGCGCAGCCTTTGGCGCATCAATCAACGCATCCACCAGTTTATTCAGCTCGCGGTCAAGCTGGCGTATCTGTTTTTCGCATTCATCCATTTTGCTGCCCGAAAACTCATTGTCATATTGAGCGACGATGGCTTTAGCAACGTTCTCAATATGCTGCGGCGTAAGAACATACTGCACCGTTTGCTCGACAACGTACCATTCGATGAAATCCTTCTTTTCGTTTTTCTTTTTGCAGGTGTGGCGCTTTTTGCGGTTTGCGCAGGCGTAATAGTAATATGTATCGCCGTTCTTGCCGCGCCCTGACTCGCCAACCATATGAGAGCCACACTTGCCGCAGAACGCCTTACCTTGCAGGAGATAATCCACCTCTGCCTTGTTGGCGGCAGGCGCATGCGCATTGGCCTTTATCACAGCCTGCGTGCGCTCAAACAAATCCGCATCAATCATCGGCTCCGCGAGACCCGGCACAACATCGCCCTTGTATTTATACTGGCCGATATAGGTTGTATTGGTAAGCACGCGAGAAAAGGTGTTGTATGTTAACGCGCCGCCGCGTGAACCGCGCACGCCGCGCCTGGTCAACTCGTCAATAATCTCCTTCATGGGCACGCCGGATGCATACTGCTCGAAAAGGAAACGCACGGTTGGCGAAGTTTTATCATCCACGCGGAGCTTGCCATCAATCAGCTTATAGCCATACGGGATCGGGCCGCCGCAGTATTTACCTTTGGCGATATTTTCACGCTGGCCACGCTTGATTTTCTTTTTCAAGTCAAGCGAATAATACTCCGCCGAGGCTTCGAGCAGCGCTTCCAGCAGGATGGATTCGTCCCCCTCTCCCACATTTTCCATGGCAGAAATCACGCGAATACCGTACTGTTTGAGCCTGTGCTTATAAAGCGCGGAATCATAGCGATTGCGCGCAAAGCGATCCAGCTTCCAGACAATAACACGCTCAAACTGTTTCTTGGCGGCATCGGCGATCATGCGCTGAAAATCCGGACGCTCATCGGTCATGCCGGATGTAGCCCGGTCAATATACTCGCCAACAACGTTTATGTCGTAGCGTCTGGCATACTCATAGCAATCACGAAGCTGCCCCTCAATGGACTGCTCTGTCTGGCTATGCGAAGAATAGCGGGCGTAAATGACAGCGTTCATCTTATCACCTTATATATATCAATTAGCAATTACTTATCATCTGACTTTTCTGCTTTTATATACCACGCTGGACGCTCTTTCATCTCTCTAATTCCATTTTTCGCACGAAGCACAGTATACCCGTGTTCTTTCAAATACTTTGCCACTTTCTCATCGAAGAAATACAAACAACCTCCCTTTGCGGTTTTATCAATATATTCTTCGTGATGTGAAACCAGATACTTAAGCGCATTTTCATAAGTTGGTCGCACTTTTCTATCTTTATCAATGTTGGCCATATCATAAAATTCTTGCTCGGATATCATCTTCATGCCATTACGCTGCGCTTCCAATACTGCCTTGGCAGACGGACGTTTTCCAACAACCAGCACATTTTCCTCTTGCTTTCCAGCAAGAATATTCTTTGCTTCCTTATGACTAACGGCCTTCAAATGTCCCGTGAACTTTGTTTTGGAAGGGCGCGACGGTTGCTGTAACGGCTTATTATCAGCTGCACACCGCTGGCCAATATCTTGCGGAATTCTAAGCTGCTTAAGGCTTTCCGAAGGAAGCGTGAAAAGCTGACGCTTTAATGAATCATACTCGACATCTGGAATGATAGGGGCATCGACTACATAGTAGTACCAATAGGCCAATGCAATACGTGTAACAAGATCCTTTCCGATTTCATAATTAGATTGCTCCTGCGTTCTACCATTCTGATCAAGAAGTCCTAAACCGATAGCCAGTCTTATCATATGTTTACACGGCTGCTTATTCTTCATGAAATCTACGCACGTACAATCTTGCAGTGTAACATGATAAACCTGGCCAGTTGCCCCCTTGCACTGTGCGGAAGGGCCGCTTTCAGTACGGATAAGTGCAAAGAGTGATACGGATTTTGCTCTTTTCACTCTTCCTTCATCAGGCAATGGCCAACTCCATACATCTTCCTTATATTCCATGAAACACCGCTCCTTTGTATATGCTTGGCAACAATTGCCAATGAAAATAATGGAATAAAATGTTATAATTTTCAAGCCCATGCATGGACAAGTCAGATTAGGCGCCGATCTGAAAAACAAGAAAGGGTGTCGTCCATGCGGAAAGTATACATTGAAGTACCTGAGCTGCCGACCGTTGCCAAGTTTGCATTGCTTGATCGACCGGGAACCATCTACATCAACCTTTCCTGCACAGTAACGAAAGGAATCGTTATGATCGTACCCAAGGAGAACACCCAAGCGCCCAACGCCTGATCTGGCCGGAAGCCCTCGCTTTATGCGTGGGCTTTTGCTTTTTCCGCCGACTGCTCCGCCTCATCCGCACGCTGACGAGCCAGCACGGATGCAGATTGATGGTTAATTTGCATGACGGGATTTTCCGAAAAATTCTGCAATGTCTTTATTGCTAACTGTTTCCCATTAAAGTTGAGAAGACGGTAAAGAGCAAGCAACTCGCTTTCGTCGGGAGTGGTTGCGGAAGTGCTTGCCCCAGGATCGCCAAGAAGTTCGGCGGCTGAACAAGAAAGTGCCGATGCAAGCAGCTCGATTGTAGCAATAGAAGGATTCTTTGTTAGCTTTTCGATATCGCTTAAAGCCGATTGCGATATACCAGCACGCTTGGCAACCTCGACCTGTGTCATATTCAAACTTTTACGCTTTTCCATGATTCTTTCGCCGATTCTTTTGCTTTCCAGGCATTCGTTTTCGTATAACTTTTTCTCAGAATCAAGGGATTCATTCATCTCATCTTGCAACAAAAAAGAAGGGGATACATTGAGAAGATTCATCAGTTTTGAAATTATAGCCATAGACGGCTCACTGTTTCCGGTTTCATATCCACTGTACGTTGATTTTGAGATTCCAATGGCATCAGATACATTCTTTTGCGTAAGATGTGCAGCTATCCTTGCTTCTTTCAAACGATTATGAAAGGCCATTTCTTTTCTCCTTAACTCTTCTTTCCAGCTCAGTATAGCAAGAAAATACTGACAGGTCAATATCAAAAGTACGGGTAATTCGTATTTTTTTACAAAAAGGCATTGACAAGTACGATTTGCTCGTATATAATGTCATCGAAGTACGAGATAATCGTTCTTTTGAAAGGAGGATTGAATGAATATCTTGAACGTCAATGCTCCAGTCGCGGAAAATATTGAGCGCATCATCAAAGAAAAAGGCTTTAAGCAATGCGCAATTGCAAGAAAAATCGGCTATTCACCGCAAGAGCTTTGCGATATGGTCAACGGCCGAAGAATCATTAAGGTAAACGACATTCCTAAATTCTGCCTTGCACTCGGCATTGATGTTAATGATCTTTTCTGCGAAAACGCAAAGGCGGTGTGAGGATGGAGAAAGTCAGGCCAACTGGGACGGTTCGCATGGGGACGAACACAGATTTTCAGGATTGGGTGAAGTTGCAGGAGGGCTGCGAGCTTCGCATGGCAGGCCAAGAAAGCGGAAAAAACGCCGTGTTTCAGGTTGTGCTTGGCTGCTTACAGTACATTGGCGATATCGTGGATGCAAAGCACAAAGCCCGGATCGTAATCGACTACGACCCGGACGCGCTGAATTGGGTGATGACGCTGTTTACAGACAAGGACGCACCCATTCCGAAGGGCATTCGATGAAATCTGAGATCGGCTCGGTAAAATTCCAATATACCTTTAGCATTTGCTTTCCGGGCACAACTTTAAGGCTATAGGCAGTTCTGTCGAGCTGGTTATAAATCTCATCAAAACGTTCGGAAGAAAGCGCAGTAAGATCGACCAAGAAAGTAAGAATTTTGCCATTTGGCAATTCATGCAGCATTGTTTCACCTCCCTTCCGGGAGAAATTATACCACACGATCAATGGAATGAAAACGCAAAGGCGGTGTGAGTTGTGAGCAATAACGCTGATTTCATATGCCCGCAGATCGACCCTGCTATGCAAAGGAAGCGGTTTTCTGACGCACAGATGCATGCTGATAATGATTCTGGCGTAGCGGTCAACAGCCTATGGGTGAAATCCAAATATCTGGTTGTTTTCCGCGAAATGCTCAACATGATTATGGAAAGCATTCAGCAAAACAAAGCGGCGCGAATCGTAGTGGAGTACGACCCGCGCCAAGAGAAGTTCTTCATCGGTACAGTTACAAAATACGATGAAGCAGACCGGAAGGAAGCTGCGTCGCCAGACGGCTGAATGTGTCGGCATCCAGGAAAAGAACGAACTCATCCTGCTTGCCAGTTGGGCACAATCCGGTCTCGGATTCATGCTCGAGCAAGGCGTGAATACTGCTGCGTTCTTCTTCCCCAAGAGAATGAAGATTGAGCGCAAATTTCAACAAAGGCATGATATCACCTCCCTTCCGGGAGAAATTATACCACACGATCAATGGAATGAAAACGCAAAGGCGGTGTGAGGATGGCTAAGCAAGAAAAGTATATCCAGGTTGGCGTAACGGCCATGCGCGATCCGGCGACGGGCGAATTTTTGCCTGCCGTGCCGCTGTACATCAAAGCAGAGGACGGCGCAGAAGCCGGGGAAGAAAAGCTGATTGAGGACATCGGCAAGCTGCTTGCCGAGCGCATGCGCCGCTACAAGGCCGCGTGCGCGGCTGCCGGAGTTGCTACCCTCTGAATTGGGAGGATGCGACCATGCCGCTGGTTGTAAGCGAGGAATGGGTGCGCGACTACTGCAAGCGCACGGGGCAGAAAGTGCCCGCAGAGCTTGAAAAAAACGCTGCCCGCCGCAGCAAATACGGCAATGAAAAGGTAACGGTGGACGGCGAAACGCTGGACAGCAAGCACGAGGCGCGGGTATACAACGATTTGCGCCTGCGCTGCCGGAGCGGCGAATTTAAGGGGCTGGCTCGTCAGGTAGCCTTTTACCTGCCGGGCGGGATCAAGTACATGGCCGATTTTGTGACGCTGAATGCGGACGGCTCTTACACGGTGTACGACGCTAAAAGCGAGGCTACGCGCAAGGACAAGGTGTACAGGCTGAAACGCAGACAAATGCGCGAATGCCTGGGGCTGGAAATAGAGGAAGTATAACAGCCTGCGGCGGCAGATTGCCCGTTTTCCCCCATTAACATGAAACGATCATGGACGATGGATGTGCCAAACGGAAAACGGGGCGGGTTTGACTCCCGCCCGCCGCGCAAGGGGGAACCACATTTGCGCCTTTCCACAACCCCCTACAAACGATTCAAAAGGCGATGGCAGCCGGAAAAAGACCGGCGATATACGACGGCTGGGCAGCGGGCGGATTTGCTGACGTTCGCCCGGATGGTTCAACTCCATCCCGTCGTTCCAATGTTCCGTAGGCCCTGGATCATATGCGGCGGCTCGCCATTCTGCGTGACGCGGGGTTCGATTCCCCAAGCCTGATGGTTCGACTCCTGACGGCGCGCGGCGCAAAACCGCAGAATTTATCCAGAATACGGATGGGTTTTAGGATGGCCTTTAACGAAGCCTCCCAAGCTGCACGGCGACGATTGCGGTTGCGACGGCCAACCAAGAGGCAGTATTCTCCGTCAAGCGGCCCGGCATGGGCCGCCTTTGCGGCGGCTGGGTAGAGCGCAGGCTGATTTCCCTGCGCGGGCGGTTCAATCCCGCCCCGCCGCGCCACCGGTATGTGTACTTGGCATACTGGGATTCCTCCGAGCCGCATGGCATGACATCCCCATGCGGCGGCGGGCATCGGCATGGGGGCTGCGATGCCCGCCAATTTGCCGGGTTAGCTCAACGGCAGAGCATCGGTCTTCCAAACCGAGGAACGGGTTCGATTCCCGCGCCTGGCTCCATTGCGGATATTGGTATATCCGTTGTAGCAGTATGCCGCACCCGTCCGGCAATAGGCGGGCGAAAGGGGGCACGCTGGAACGGATGCAGGAATATGCGCATGTAATTTTTGCTGCGCCCGTGCCTGGCGTATGCCCCATTTGCGCGATCAAGCATGCCGCCGATCAGCCGCATAACTGCGCAAGCGCTTACTACCGGATGCGCTTTCGCCGCCGTTACGGACGGAACGTGACCTGGCAGGACGCATGCGCGCACTGCACGGACAAAGTGCGGGAAATGGAGAGACGCAAGCATGGATCGCTGGATTAGCGTGTCAGAGCGCCTGCCTACGGCACAGGACGCGGACATGGGCGGCTGCGTGCTGGTGTGGCACATATACCAGGGCATGCTGGTGATGGGCTGGCATCAGGTGGATAAAAACCGCTTTTTCTCGCACTGGATGACGTCGCCCGCACCGCCAGAGGACTGGATGCGGCTGCGCACCGGCTGGGTGGACGGCGCAGGCCGCCGAACAGCGCAATAAGGGCAACAAAAAAAGGAGCTGCCTACCCTCGCAAAGTAATCAGCTCCAACGTGTAATGACAGCCAAATGCCTATCACACTGTTGTTATTATAACACAAAAAGCGTGTGATTGCAAGCATTTTGCCAGTATATAGCATCGGAGGAAAACGACGTGGAACAGATTGCAAAGCGCGCGGAAGCAGGGCTTACCGTGCTGGATGGACTGGCCATGCAGGCGCGCATGTTTACCGAAAACGTGACGCTGAACATGCTCCAGCTTGGCCGAGTGTTTATTCAGGCCAAGGAGCTGGTGCAGCATGGGCAGTGGGAGAAGTGGGTGCGCGACAACAGCGGCATGAGCGAGCGCCAGGCGCAAACGCTGATGCAGGCTTACCGGCGCTTTGGTGAGCGCCCGGCCTTTCAGGGCTTGGAAAAGAGCAAGCTGTTTAAGATGCTTGCGCTGCCGGACGGCACAGAAGAACAGTTTGTGCAGGAGCACGACGTAGCCGCCATGAGCAGCAGAGAGATCGAAGCCGCTGTGCGCAGGGCGCGGGAGGACGCGCAGGGTGAAATCGAAGCAGAACGCAGCCGCCGCATTGCCGCAGAGGAGCGCGCACAGGAGCTTGCCAACAGGCCGCCCGAAATTCCGGCCGACATCATGGACACGCTGCGGCAAAAGGATGCGGAAATCAGCCGCTACAGGGATGAATGCGAGCGGGTTGCCAGCATGAGCCGCGACGTGCTGGAGGAAAAAAACAGCCTGACGCGCGAGCTTTCCGCCGCCCAGCGGGAGCTGAAAGAGACCGAGGAAATGCTGCGGGAGAGCCAGGAGGGCTATGATCGGATGCAGACGGAGCTGCTGAACGCGCAAAGCACGCTTGCCAAGGGCGATGCGGAGCGCGTGATCAGCGAGCAGCTGACGGCGGAGGACTTTGCGGCAGCCGTGCGGCAGTTTATTGGGAGCGTGGCACAGATGCCCTTTATGGGCAAGACCTTTGCGGCCATGCAGCATAACGAGGTGCAGCAATACGACGAGCTGCTGTCCACTGTGGAGGATTGGGCGAAGCGCGCCAGAACGGCGCTTAATATGATTGATGGAGGTGCGATTGCATGACTAAAGACAGGCCACACGAGCTGGCGCTGACGGACAGCGGGGTGCTTTCCCCCGAGCAGCAGGCGGCGCTTGGCGCGATTATCCAGCAGCTTATGACCCCGGTGATCGAGGCCATGGCGGGCATGATGCGGCGCAACAGCGAGGCGTTGGAGCGCCTTGCCGCCGCGCAGAAGGTGCAGAGCGACCGCATGGAAGCGCTGGAAAAGCAGATCAGGCTGAACACGCTGGTAACTGCCCAGCAGGTACGCTTCCTCAATGCGACCATCCGGGAGCGGGCGCGGGAGCTGCTGCTCAAGCGCGAGGTGGAGGATGCGGCGGCAGTAAAAAAGCTGGGCAACGCCATCCGGCGCGGCGTGCTGGTGCGCTACGGCGTGGGCGCGCTGCACGATATCCCCCGCCATGAATACCCGGTGGCCATCCATCTGATTGAATTGTGGAACGATGCGCTGGCCATCCGCGACTGCGCTAAGGAGGCACGGGGCAAGCATGAAAACCAAAGCACGCCTGCTGCGGGCGCTTGACGGCCTGCGCGTGCGAATGGCGCGCAAGCGGTATCCCGCATGGGCAATCAATATGATCAGCGCGCTATGCGTGCAGATTTGGAGGAAGCTATGACGATTAACGAGTATCAGGAAAAGGCGCAGCGAACGAGCAGTACGAAAACGCCCACCCATAAGCTGACGAACGCCTGCCTTGGCCTTGCCGGGGAAACGGGCGAGGTGTGCGATTTGCTGAAAAAGGCGCTGTTTCAGGGGCATGAACTGGATGCAGACAAGCTGATTGAGGAAGCCGGGGATTGCGCCTGGTATTTGGCGGAGCTGGCGGCGGCGCTTGACGTAAGCCTTGAAACCATCCTTGACTGCAACATTGCCAAGCTCGAAAAGCGCTATCCTGACGGCTTTGACGCGGAGCGCAGCAGGCACAGGCCGGAATATAAAAGCGGCGAAAATCAGGCGTAACACCTCGAAATGAAGGGAGCATATCACCCATGAGCAAGGTAAACTTTGTGAATGAATTTAACTTGTTTATGCGATATGCGAGGAACAACGGACTTTCTTTGCGCGAACGTATGCTTTGGATTGCTTTATTTCACATCGCCAACGACAGGGCGATTTACAATGAGCAAACTCAAGAATACGACTGGCCGGAGGGGTTGTTTTTCGTATCGCATGGCGAGCTATATTCGTTTTGTTGCCTTGACAAGCGCTCCATTGAGACGCTGCGCAACAGCCTGAAACAGCGTGGGCTGATTGATTTTAAGCCCGGCAACAAGAACAAGAGCAATCCCGCCTACAAGATTAACTACCTGTCGCTCAATGTTGGGTGCAAAAATGTACCCAACGATGTATCCAGCAATGTACCCAACACATCCCCCAACAGTGTACCTAACAATGCGCCCAACAGTGTACCCAGCGAACTCGCCATTATACGTAAATATAAATTAAATACAGGTGTAGGCGTAAATGATGAGAACGATACTGCTGCTACTGCTGCTGCGGCAAACGCCTGCGCGCACACACGCGAGGAAGCCGATGGGCTTTGCGCGGTAGATGCGACGGCAGCCGAGGATGCGGCGTGGCAGCGGGAGATCATACAGGCGGCACGGGATTGCGGGCTGCCGCTGCAACCGGCGCATATGCGGATTATCAAAGAGCTATGGGATGAATACAGCTGCTACTGGCTGATAGACGCGATCAACCGCTGCGCACGCAGGCCGAAGCAATCATGGGGATGCGTCGAGGGAATATTGCAGAGCTGGCGGGCACAGGGCAGGCGCGATGCGGCAGACCCTTACTGCGAGGGCATGGAGGCGATATGAGCAAGGCTGAAAGCTACCTGCCGCCATCGCAGATTACCATCAAGAGCCTTGCATCGGTGTACCTGTGCAGCGGCATACGATCCACATGCTGGGATTGCGAGTGCGCAGACCATTGCGAGTATGGGCGCATCTTTTGCCAGATGCTGCGCCAGCGAGTGAAAAAGCAAAAGCATGGCTGGCGCGGATATGAGCTGGCCGCCGCGCCGCTGATTGCAGCGCAGGAAAGGCACGACCGGGCAAAGAGCAGAAAACAGACGCAGCGCTGGATGCGCAGAAGGAATGAATTACGGAAAGATCTGCGACAGGAGGAATGATCATGCTGACAAGGGACGAGGCGCGCGCCTACTTTGCGGCCTGCGGACTTAATTACAAGGATATTACGCTGCATGAGCTGCGATACCTTGAGATCGAGCTGAACGGAGAGTTTAACAAAATCTACAGAGAAGTGCTGGACGGGGAGCGGAAAAAGCCCCTGTACTGGGTACGGATGAACCATGCCAAGTATTACAAGGGGCAGTACGACCCAGCGGACGGCCATCTGATCCACGCGCATATGACGGCCCAGGGCACATATTTTAACGCCCGAAACGTGATTAACTTTTGCAGCAATGGGCATATCGAGTTTTGCTACGAGGCGGACGATATCAACACGCAGCCGGTGCTTGAGGCGTTTGTGACCTGGTGCGATTTGGTGAAAGAACGCAAGGAGGCAACCAATGGGCGCTAAAACCAAGATCGACTGGTGCGACAGCACATGGAACCCCGTAACTGGCTGCTTGCACGGCTGCGAATACTGCTATGCGCGGAGGATCGCGGAGCGGTTTAGGGCAATAGAAATATATGATCCGGAATGCCAATGCCAACGAAAACTGATTGACCGTGGGATGCTGAAAGGAATTGGAAAACCGTTAGAGCTTAATTATCCGTGGGAACAGAAGAACAAGGATGGAAGTATAACTAACGCTGCGTATCCGTTCGGATTTGAACCCACCTTTCATCGCTACAAGCTGGATGAGCCGCTGCACTGGAAGAAGCCGCGCAACATCTTCGTGTGCAGCATGGCCGACTTGTTCGGGGAGTGGGTACCAGACGAGTGGATTGCGGAGGTGTTTAAGGCTTGTGATGCTGCACCGTGGCACAGGTATCTGTTTCTGACGAAAAACCCGACGCGGTATTGCAAAATAGCGTATGATGGCTGGCTGCCAGATGCCAAGAACTTCTGGTACGGTTCTACAATCACGCGGAAGGGTGAATCCTTTTTCGCCGGCAGCGTCCACTGGAACGCATTTGTGAGCATAGAGCCGCTGCTTGAACCGCTGGACGTTGGGATTGGCAGCTTCGGCGGCGCAAAGTGGGTTATTGTTGGCGCAGAAACGGGCAATTGCAAAGGCAAGATCGCTCCAAAGCGGGAATGGGTGGAAAACATTGTTGAAGCTGCGCAGATCACTGGCATGAAGGTGTCGATGAAAGAAAGCCTGCGCGGCCTAATGGGCAGTGAATTCCGACAGGAATTACCTTGGGAGGCGAAATTATGATTGACAAATCCTTGCGCATAGCTACGGCAGAACGCTTAGGTGATCTTATCGTAGTGCGTATGACGGGCGGCGAGGACTGTCTGTGGTTGAATATGTACCTTGACAAAACGACAGGGCAGATGATATGCGACAGCGATATTGGCAGTTATGCCTATCACTGGGGACGGCATACCAGCAAATCCCAGAACTGGACGGATTTCTGCTGCCAATGGCTGTCCAACAGCGAGTGGCTACTGCGCAAGTGCTGCGGAGAGCGACACGCGGAAAAGGCTTTTTCCGCAGGCGATAGCGCAGCTGCGCTGCGAGAAATGTACAAAGAGGCGAATGGCGAAGAATGCGACATGGACGATTTGGAGGATGCAATCGACGTTGCTTATGCCTATGACAACGCGCGCAGTTGGTGTGCTGCACTGTGCATAGCGGCAGACGAAAGAAACGTAGAATTGCCGGAAGAATGGTGGTGCTGTATATGCGAGGACTACACGGCTTGGCAAAAGCGGTTTGCAGAAATCTGCCGAGAGGTGATCGTTCCGGCGATTCGAGCAATGGAATCCGGGGAGGCGTGCAATGATGGCTGACAATGGTATCGTGTCGAGTTGCCCATATTGCACGCCTGGATTCAACGTGAAACTTGCGCAGAGAGCACCGGACGAAAGCGGCATCGAACTTACATTGATCGGAATGCTCAAAAACACATTGCAGGCAAGCGTAGTCGCTGATGACGGTATTGCCCGCGCGAAGGAGTATTTTCAGATCCATTTCTGCCCCATGTGCGGAAGAGAGGTCGGGCTATGAATCAGTGGAACATGGCTATACGCCTGATGAACTGCTTCCCCGGTAGCTTCATCAACCATAATGGAGAATTCATTGCGCACTTGAAGTCCAATACCTATTTATGCCTTGCCGACTGTGAAAGCGAACAGGACATTATGTGCAAGGTATTGGAATGGCTCTCGCGTGCCGCCAGCAAGGGAGAGCCGTACAGAAGCAATAAAGCCAACCGGAGATTCCAGCAGTTCATGCAGGATGGGATCAACCAATATCTCGGAACAACCTTTTCCCATAATGATTTTGATGAGATATATACCTACCTTGGAAACTGCTGCAATCATCAAAAAACATTGCGATTCCTTGAATCTGGATTTGATATGGCTCTGTTGCCAACAAGGGAGGTTGTATAGTAATGATCCACGTTGGAACCAGCATAGCGGGTCTTGAGGCGTTGAGTGACTACCGCCTGGGAAAACTGGCTCCCTGTGTCAAGGTGGACGGCGTACCGCTGCGAACGGCAGCACAGGTGCGCAGAATGCTTAAAGAAGCGCGGGCGGCAGGGCTGGAAGTCCTTCCCGCCGAGGGCTGCGACAATTACGATTCCAGAGGCGTGTGCAAGGGGCATGACAGAAAGGAGGATGGCAATGAACAGGCTGACAACGGATCATCCGCAGAACAATTTTGAAACCGTGATGAATCTGGTGTACGGCAAGGACGGCTGGCAGTATAT
>ERZ1034984.911-NODE-911-length-30949-cov-5.630252_pt1 | contig 30949 bp, 30 predicted proteins | sample MGYA00520589_ERZ1034984 | MGnify/ENA primary metagenome ERZ1034984 (study PRJEB33766, sample SAMN09781790) | gut metagenome | biome: gut microbiome | host: Homo sapiens | place: Madagascar | study: EMG produced TPA metagenomics assembly of the PRJNA485056 data set... | reverse complement strand
GTGATGCGGCGCATCGGCAGAACGCTTGTGATCAAGGTGGAAAACAGCGCCCATCCGCCGCAGGCGAACTGCGCCACGACGAAATCCGGCGACCTCCACGGCTGGGGCCTGGCGAGCGCACGCACAGCTGCTGCCCGCTACGACGGCGTCGTGCAGACAAGCTATGCCGATGGCGTTTTCACAGCAGTGGCGACGCTCTCTTTTGAAGGCATTTAACCACGTCCGTTTGCGGCGTGGTTTTTTACGCCCCAAAAACGACGATTCGCGGACATTTTCGCAGCGCGTACGCAGATCGTGTAGGATAGAGACAGGATAAAACAACGATGATCCACAAAGGAGGAAACGATCATGCGTCACTATTATTTTCGACTCGTTATGGGTTTTGTATTTCTCGCCTGTCTCATTTTCAGCGCTGTGACAATGAATGTCAGCGGCGTCGTGCTTTTCATTTTCATGAGCGCAGCCATGTTTTATGGCGCTTACACAGCGTGGAAGTCGGGCGGCGGCGATCAGTCATGAGCGCGCTTGAGATCCAGGGATTGTTCGCCTGGTACGCACCGGAGCATCCTGTGCTCAAGGACTGCACGTTCTCCCTCGGGGAGCACGAGGTCGTCGGCCTCATCGGGCTCAACGGTGCCGGTAAGACCACGCTCCTGAATGTGCTCAACGGGCTGCACGCAGATTTTTCCATCGCTCGTGCGGCGTTCGATGGCGCGGCGGTGCAGTTTCGCGATCCCGCGTTCAAACGCGCGCGCTACACCGTCTTCGCCGAGGACGCCGCCTTCGGCTATTTCAGCTTTCGCGAATACCTCGCCTTTGCAGCCCGCGCTTACGCCCAGCCGCTGCCGAATGTGGATGCCCTCGTCCGTGGTTTTCATTTCGCAGACTATGCCGAAACGCCGATCCGCGATCTTTCCACAGGCAACCGCAAGAAAGCCTTTCTCATCAACGCGTTTGCGCTGCGTCCACCGCTGCTCCTGCTGGACGAGCCGGTGAACGGGCTGGATTTTCAGAGCACCGAATTTCTCTATACGTGTATGAACAACTACCGCAGCCAGGGCACGCTGCTCTTTTCGTCGCACGTGCTCGAAAGCATCACCCTCACAGCTGATCGTGTGCTCATTCTTGAAAACGGGCGCATCAGCCAGACCTTTAGCAGCGGCGAGATCGATGCGCAGGCGATCCGGGAGGCGACGCGCGATGACAACGTTTGATTATTTCCTGCGCAAATACTTCGGCGCGCGGGGAAAGCGCCTCGTGCGCACCCTCGTCGTCTGCGCCGTCGTCTATGGCGGCCTGGCTGCGACAGAGTGGCGCGTCGCCATTTCGCCCTTCGTGCTCTGCCTGATGACCAGCGTGTTCAGCGGCGGCGCCATGCTCCGCGCTCTTGCTGCGGCGGATGGGCAGACCGAGCTGCGCCATTTGCTCATGCTCCCGGAAAATGCGCGCGGCATTGTGCGCGGCTACATCGGCGCGCTGGCGCTCTACACTCTCGCCACGAAAACCCTGCCGCTCTTGGCGATCCTGCTCGCCGTCAGCGCCTGGAGCGCGCAAACGCTCTGCAGCGTCGTTTTCTGCGCGCTTTGCAGCGTGCTGCTTGCGGCGCTTTTTCGCAGCGGTCTGCGCTGGCTCGCCGCGCTCTGGACGCTCGCACTTTTCGTCGTGCTCCGCCTTTGCACAGGAGCGCGCGTGCTCCTGCCGCTGCTTGCGCTTTCTGCAGCCGCATCCCTGTTCCTGCTTGCGCGCGCAGATGCCTGGGCTTTTCTGCGTGCCGCAGCGCCCAGCAGCCGCTCTGGAAAGCACGCGCAGCATTTTCTCATGCTCCGCTATTTCCTGCGCCATCTCTTCACCCACAGAAATTATCTCGTCAACACCGCCGGGCTCTGGCTCGTTGCCGCCGCGCTGCCATTTTTCTTCGCCAGCTTCGCCCGCGAGATCTTCGTCGCGCCCCTTGGCTTCGCCATCCTCACCCTCAACACCCCGCTCAGCGTTCTGCTTTCCGCAGATCCCACCCTCGACCGCGCCGTGCGCATGCTCCCCGGTAGCGTCAGGCTGTTCTGCCTGCCCTATGTCGTTCTGCTCGCCGGCGCAAACCTCCTCGCCGACACCGTCTTTCTCATCAGCTGGACCCTTACTATCGGTCCTGTCACACCGCTAATGCTCGCCGCCGCCGGCTTCATCGCGCTGCAAAGCGCCCTCGCCGCAGTCTGGCTAGAATGGCAGCATCCCCTCAAAAACTGGCGCAGCGAAAGCGACCTCTGGCACCATCCCCGCAAATACCTCGTCCCCGCCGCCATGCTCCTCCTGGCAGCAGCCATCGGCAGCGCACCGCAGATCCTCCCGCTCTGCTGGATCGTTCTCGCGCTGGAGGGCGTGGCCCTCGGATGGAAAACCTTGCGCAATTAAAAAAGGACACCCAGACGGATGTCCTTTTTTCACTGCGCTACAGGTTTTTGTGTGATGGTTATCTGCAGGCCCAGATGCTGAAAAATGTTGTACAGGGTTGTGAACGTCGGCATGGTTTTTCCTGATTCCAAACGTGCGATCGTCGATTGTGGCACGCCACAGAGCGCAGCCAGTTCTCGCTGGCTGAGATTCATCGCTTTACGCTGCTGGATGACAAGGGTAATGATATTTGTGATCTCCTCGATCTCGTCAATATCTCGGGCGCGCTCAGGACTGACGCTGCGTGCATGTTCTTTATAATCGTTCCAGGTTCTCATGAGTGTTCGCTCTCCTTTCTGGCAAGATAGTCGTCGCGTTCAGATAACGCTTTTTCAATTTCACGCTTTGGCGTTTTATTTGATTTCTTACGAAACTGATGCAGTAAAACAAAAGTGTCTTCTTTGTAGTAAAAATAAAAGATGCGATTAAAGCCCGGTCGAAGTTCCCAGATATCTTCAATAATATGTTTGGTGATTTTGTTTCCAAGAAAAGTTCCGTTTTTTTGTAGAAGATCGATACATTGAGCAATTTGCCGGTACTGGATACGTGCATCTTTGCTGTTTTCAGCTTTTTGCTCAAGTTCTTCTAAAAAGTTCCAGAGTTCAGAGACGCCACGCGCATCCTCGTAGAATTCAACTTGATACAAATCCACCACTAACTTTCTTATTTTATGATAGCATGCATGCTATCGACCGTCAAGTCTCTGCCCTTGCGTTTCTGTGTGCTTTGCCGAATCAGGGAAATATGGAGGAGAGTGTGTGACGAATTTACCAGCAATAATTCTCATGATCGTGCTGTGTCTGAAACAACCTGCGAAAATCCAACATGGCGTTTGAAATTGCTGGTTGATTGTCCAACAACGTGTCGTTTACAATGCAATCAGAAAGCATGCTTCGCGGCGTTCTTTTGTCTCGAGCCTGAGAGAGCGCCTTATTTTGGCTACGGCTTTGCTGTGGCGGGAGGCTATGTTTATGATGAACAATAGATCGAATAATCGTTTTCTGGTGGCAGCGGTCGCTTTGCCGATGCTCATCGCGCTGCTCTTTAGCATCGCTTTTTATCCGATGCTGTACATGGAGATGAAGGATCTGCCGGTGGCGATCGTTTCCGAAGACGAGGGCGTCCAGACACCGGCGCAGACGGTGAACGCCGGGCAGACTGTTCTGGAAAACATCGCTGCCCTTGATGCGCAGAATGAAGTAATCGCTGTGACTGTTGAGGATGACAGAGAGACTGCGCTGGAAAAAGCGGAAGCTGGTGATTACGCTGCAGTGATCGTGCTGCCGCAGGATTTTACAAAAAAGCAGCTGTCGATGACCAGCGATGCGCCCGAAGCGCCAAAGCTTGCACTTTATATCAACCAGGGGAATTTCGGCATGATCGGTACGCTCATGGAAACGGCGATGACCACTATGATCGAGCAGATGGGCGCTGCTATGCAGCCGCAGATCGCAGCGGCGTTCACACAGGCTGGCGTGGAGATCAGCGCTGATCAGCTGGCGTATTACGACGAACCGATCGCAGCTGAGGTGGCATACATCCATCCTGTCAGCAACATGGGCACAGGCATCATGTCCGCAAATGGCCACGCACTGGCGGCTATGCTCAGCTGGATGCCGATGCTAATCGCCACCGTTATGCTCTATCTCTACAACCGCAAGCATCGCGTGAGCGATGCGCGCGCATCACGACGTGCGTTGGCAGTACAGCTCGGCTGGGGAATCGTCGCGTCGGCGACGACGGCGCTAGCGGTGACAGGCGTGATCACAGGGATTATGGGATTGGACGTTGATTTTGGCGCGACTTTCTTGTATCTATGGATCGCTATTTTTGGCTTCATGATGCTCATCCTTGGAGTCATGCGCTGGCTGGGATTCGGCGGCGTTGTGCTCGCTGTGCTGGCAATGTTTCTCAGCATGGGCACGATCTATCTGCCTTACGAAGTGCTTCCGGCATTTTGGCAGCACTGGATCTATCCATGGGCACCGGTGCGCATCATCAGCGAAGGTTTGCGGGATATTTTCTTCCTCGGCGGCAGCTGGTGGAACGGCGCATCGCAACTGCTCGCTGGTCTGGCGGTGACAGGTATTGTGCTTTCGTGCCTGTCGCTTCTCTGGAAGGATAAAAACCACGCGTAAACAGAAAGGGGTGTAGCGCGGCCATGTCTTATAGTGTAAAGCGTGCGCAGACGCGACAAAAAATTGACGAGGTTTTTCTGGCGTTGTTTAAGGAAAAACCGCTCGCTCAGATCACTGTCAAGGAAATTTGCGCGCAAGCACAGATCAACCGCTCCACGTTTTACACGTATTATGTTGACGTGATCGCTCTTCACGATCATCTGGCGGATGAGACCATGCAGGAGATGATCGCTGCTATGCGGCAGATCTTTGAGCAGCAGCCAGACTGGGATATCATGGAGATTGTGCCGGCACTCATTCAGGTGCTCCAGACGAGCGATGGACGCGCTTTTCTGTTCATGGTGCGCAACAGAGAGGATTGGATTCGGCGCATCATCGAAGCGCTCAAAAATGGCCTGGTGTTTGATGTGCAGCGTCTGTCTGCCGATGCGCTGGCGCGCTTGGACTGCGTTATGGAATATCATCTCTCAGGTGCGCTCGCCATCATCAGTCGTGCGCTTCTGGTGCATTCCGAGCAGGATATTGACAATCTCTTGCAGCTGTTGGCAGAGATCGGCACCCGGGGTCCGCTCACCATGCTCAAAGAGATGGTCACAGAAGAAAGATAAAACACGGGGCTGCCGCAGAAAGCGGCGGCCTCTGTTTGAATTGCGAAAAAAACAACAGAAATACTTTTCACTTTCCCTTGACCCTCCTGTTGGGTCAGGGGGTATACTGAACACATGATCCGGATCAAATCGTCATAGAGGAGGAAGAGCGATGCTATCCATCGGAGAATTTTCAAAGATCTGTCAGGTGAGCGTGAAGACGCTGCACCATTACGACAAGCTTGGGCTGCTTGTGCCGGCGCAGGTGGATGTGGAGACGGGCTATCGTTATTATGAAGCGGCGCAGCTCGATCGCATGCTCCTGATCGCGCGTCTCAAGCGCTACGGATTTTCTTTAGCGGAGATTCGCGGTTTCCTCGATGCAGACGATGACGCAGAACAACTGACCAGGCTGCGGCAGCAGGAAACGATTCTGCAGCGCAGGGCGCAGGAGCAGGCGCGCATTCTCAGGGAACTCTCGGCGCACCTGGTGAATTTTGAAAGGACAGGAGATATCATGGATCATCTGAAACAGTATGAAGTCAGCATTGTCACAGCACCGCTGATCACGGTTTGCATGAGCCGTCAAGTCATGAGCATTGATGAATTTGGCTACTATTATAGTGGCATCTTTGAACGCGTCACACGCGACCATCTGACGCCAACGCATCACGTCGGCGCGGTGTATTATGACCAGGTCTTTGATCCGGCAGGCTCGGACATCGCACTTTTCGTTGGCATCGAGGAAGCGGACCAGGCCGAGGGCACCATCGGCGGCCAGCGCTGTGCGCACGTGCTGCACAAGGGGGCGTATAGCACGTTGCCGGACGCCTATGCGGCCATCGTCCGTTGGTTTGAGGAAAACGGCTACGCCTGGGACGGTGCGCCGTTTGAGATCTATGTCAAGGATCAGTTCAACAGCCGTTCGCCGGAGGAATGGGAAACGGCGATCTATTTTCCGATCAAAGAAAACGATTAAACGCAGAATGCCCGCCCACAAATCTGTGAGCGGGCATTTTCATGTCGTATGTTTGTCGTTGATCAATGATGGTCGCAGTCGTGGTGGTCGCAGGCGATCTGGTTGTCTTTGAGGGTGCCGGCGAGGTAGGCTGCGAGGACGTCTTCGATCGGGCCGCTGCAGCCGCGGATGACCTGGATGCCGTTGGAATTGAGCACGTTCAGGGCGCCGTTGCCCATGTTGCCGGCGAGCATCATGCGCACGCCGATGCGCGCCATCTGTGGCGCGATGTCGGATTTGCAGCCGCAGCCTTCTGGCGATGGCATATCTTCGGTGGCGATGACTTTTCCGCCTTCCACGGTGACGATGGTGTAGTGGTCGCAGTGACCGAAATGGTCGTCGATGCGTCCGTCTCTGGTTGGTAATGCGATTTTCATTTAATATTCCTCCTGTCTAGCGGTATTATACAGCGCGCGGCGAAAAATGTACAGAGCTTGCGCGGCTCTACGATGTCGTGTACAATAAAACTATCTGTTACCCAAAAAAGGAGCGGTGAATGATGGACAAAGAACGGAGAAGGGCGCTGGGCGCGCTGACGCACGAGCTGGGCATCGGCGGGCTGGATCTCGAGATGCTGGATGTGGCGCTGACGCATCCTTCCTACGCGATGGAGCATAATCTCGACCACGACAACCAGCGGCTGGAATTTCTCGGCGACGCGGTGGTCGATCTGATCATGGGCGAATATCTTTTTGCGCAGTTTCCGGCAGACGACGAGGGCAAGCTCACGAAAATGCGCGCGAGTCTGGTCTGCGAGGATGCGCTGGCTGGCGCTGCGCGGAAGCTGGGGCTGAACAAATATCTGCTTCTGGGCCGTGGCGAGGAGGCGACGGGCGGAAGTCTGCGCCCATCGAATCTGGCGGATGCCTGGGAGGCGATGTGCGGCGCGATCTATCTGAGCGCGGGGATCGAGGTGTTGAAGCCGGTGCTGGTGAAATATCTCGAGCACGCGATCGCGATGGTGCAGGGCGGCTATTACGGCGATTATAAGACGCGGCTGCAGGAATTTATCCAGCAGGAGCCGGACCACACGATCAGCTACGAGGTGTTGGAAACGCGCGGCCCTGCCCACGATCGCGATTTCCATGTGGAGGTCCAGGTCGACGGGATCGCGCGCGGACGCGGCTGGGGAAAATCGAAAAAGCTGGCGCAGCGCGAAGCGGCGCTGGCGGCGCTCGTCGCTTACGGCGAGCTGCCGAAGGTGGAGAAGGATCTGTGAAACACGTGATCCTGCCGGTGTTTGTGCCGCACATGGGCTGTCCCCACACCTGTGTGTTCTGCAATCAGTTTCGTATCACGGGCACCTGGCAGCCGCCGGATCTCGCCACGCTCGCCTGCCAGGCGGAGGAATGGGCGGCATCGAGCGGCACGCTGCCGGAGCTGGCGTTTTACGGCGGCAGCTTCACGGCGATCGATCTCAAGACGCAGACGGCGCTTCTGGAAAGTGCGGCGCAGCTGAAAAAGGACGGGCGCATTTCTCGGGTCCGTCTTTCGACGCGCCCGGATGCGCTGGACGCGGAGGTTTTGGCGCGGCTTGCGCATTACGGCGTAGATGCGGTGGAGATCGGTGTGCAATCGCTGGATGACGAAGTGCTGGCGGCGTCTCAGCGGGGCCACACGGCGGCGCAGGCAGAGGACGCGATCAGGCGCGTGCAGGCAGCGGGATTTCGCTGCGGTGCGCAGATGATGGTGGCGCTGCCGGGCGATACACCGGAAAAAAGCCTTGCCACCGGAGCACGGCTTGTGCAGCTGGCGCCGGATATGGTGCGCATCTATCCAACGGCGGTGATCCGCGACACGGCGCTGGCGGAAGCGTATGCCGCAGGCAGCTATCAGCCGTGGCCGCTGGATGCGGTGCTCGACACGGTGGCGGCGCTGCTCGATCTTTTCGATGCGGCAGAGATCCCGGTGATCCGCGTGGGGCTGCAGGCGGAGGACAACCTCTCGCAGGGAGATGTCATCGCTGGCGCCTACCATCCAGCGCTGGGCGAGCTTGTGAAAGCGCGACGCTTTCGTCGGCGCATGGCGGCGCTATTGCGGGAGCATGAGATTGAGCCGGTGCAGTTTGCTGTGGCACCGCGGTTTCTCTCGCAGGCGATCGGTCAGCATCGCGAAAACCTTCATTATTTATCAGAGCGCTGCGGCCAGCCGGTGACGGTGGTGGCCGACGCTTCTGTTTTGAACGATACAGTAGAAAGAATGTGACACATGTTTCTTAAATCCTTAGAGATCCAGGGTTTTAAATCCTTTGCAGATAAGGTATATTTTTCTTTTTCGCCGGGAGTGACCGCCATCGTCGGGCCAAACGGCAGCGGCAAGAGCAACGTGGTGGACGCGATCCGCTGGGTGCTCGGTGAGCAGAGCGCGAAAACGCTGCGCGGTGCGAAGATGGAAGACGTCATCTTTTCCGGCAGCGCCGGGCGCAAGCCCGTCGGCATGGCGCGGGTGACAATGATCCTCGACAACAGCCAGCGCATTTTCGCGCTGGACGCCGACGAGATCGAAGTCTCGCGCACGCTCTATCGCTCCGGCGAGAGCAATTATATGCTCAACAAAAACACCTGCCGCCTGAGAGACATTCAGGAGCTTTTCATGGACACTGGCCTCGGCAAGGACGGCTTCAGCGTCATCGGTCAGGGCAAGATCGAAGAGATCCTCACTCTGCACGCCGAAGAGCGGCGCGGCCTCATCGAGGAAGCGGCAGGCATCAGCAAATACAAATACCGCAAGCGCGAAGCAGAGCGCAAGCTCGAATCGACGAACGACGACATGACGCGTCTCGACGACATCCTCTACGAGCTCGAGCAGCGCATCGATCCCCTCGCCAAGCAGGCGGAGAAGGTGCGCGTCTATCGTGGGCTCAAGGCAGAGAGCGACAAGCTCCAGCTCGCTTATCTGACAAAACAGCTGCTGCAGGCGCGGGATGACGAAAAAGCCCAGCTCGATACGCTGGAAGCGGAGCACGAAAAAGCGCTGGCGGCGCAGACTGCCCTCGATCAGTCAGAGGCGGCCCTCGCAGAAGCGAAGCAGACATTAGCGCGGGAGCGTCACGCCATGGAAAGCGCGCAGTCGGCCTACACCGATTCCCTGCGCGAAACGCAGGAGCACGAAAAAGCGCTGAGCCTGCTCGCTGAGCGGCATCAGCACGCCGAGGAGCGACTGGCGACGCTGTCTGCGCAGGCAGAGGAGAATCATCAGAAGCTCACAGAGGTGCGCGAAAATGTGGAGACCTACGCGAGAGCGTTGGAAGAAAGCCAAGCCGAAGCGGCAGAGATCGACAGCCAGGCAGCGCAGGATCAGGCAGCGCTGACCGCTGCGGAAAACGATGTGAGCACACTGAAAACGCGCATCGACAGCCTGCAGGCGGAGCAGTTTGAGACCCTTTCCGAGCAGGCAGCCACCAACAACACGATCACCCGCCTGGAGCAGGCGATGAGCGGCGACGCAGCGCGCAGCGAGCGTGTGGCATCGCGTCTGGCGGAGCTGGAAACGCAGCACGAAGCCCTGGCGGCAGACGTGGCGCAGCGCCAGACGGAGCAGGCACAGAGCGAAGCGGCGCTGACAGAAACCGAAAGCGCGCTGGCAAAGCTTGAGCACGACATGACGACCTGTCGCCAGGCGCTCGCTGCCCAGCAGGAGCAGCAGCGTCATCTCGAGCAGCAGCTCACCCAGGCGCAGAGCCGTTTGGAAACGCTGGAGGAATTTGAAGCCTCCGGCGAAGGCTATTATCAGGGCGTGCAGCAGGTGCTGCGCGCGAAAAAAGAGCGCCGGCTTTCCGGCATCCAGGGCTCGATCCTGCAGCTTCTGGAGATCCCGACAGAATATCTCACAGCCATTGAAAACGCTCTCGGCGGCGCAGCGCAGAACGTCGTTGTCGACGACGACCGCGACGCCCAGCAGGCCATCGCCTGGCTGAAAAAAGAGCGCCGCGGCCGCGTCACCTTCATGCCGCTGAACCTCGTCAAGGGCAAGCGACAGGATGTGGATTTCCACGACGACGCCGTGATCGGTCTGGCACTGGATCTGGTGCAATACGATCCGAAATATGAAGCTGTGATGGCGCAGCTTCTCGGCCGCGTCTGGGTACTGCGCGATCTCGCGAGCGCGACGGCGCTGGCCAAGCGCACTGGCGCGAAGCATCGCTTTGTGACGCTGGATGGCGACGTACTCGCGCCTGGCGGCAGCATGACCGGCGGGCACCAGAAAAAACAGAGCTCGATCGTCCACCGCAAGCACGAAATGGGCGCGCTGAAGGATAAGATCGCTGCCCTCACCGCCGAAGCAGCAAAGATCGTCGACACGGCGGCGAAGCTGCAGACGCAGCTGGAAAAGCTCGCGCAGTCGCAGGAGCGCGGCAATGCGCGCAAGCAGGAGGAGCAGCTGGCGCTGCGCGAGATCGCTGTCGTTCTCGAACAGCAACAGGCGCAGGTGAAACGTGTGCAGCGTGAGCTGGAGCTTGAGCGTATGAATCGCGACAGCCTCAGCGCTGAGCGCGCGACAGCGGAGCAGGATCTCGCGCGTGCGAAGGAAGCGGCAGAAGCGCTCAGCGTCAAACTGGAAACCCTCGCCGAAGATCTGGCGCAGGCGCGCAGCGATCTTACCAAGGCAGAGACCGCCCAGCAAACGGCGCAGGCAGCGCTGCAGGGCGTGCTCGTGCAGCAGGCGGCGCGCGATGAGCAGGTGCAGCATCAGCGCGAGCGCCACGCGGCCGCCGTCAGCGAAGCAGCGCGCCTGCAGCAGGCAGTGGCGCAGCAGGAAACAGATAGCGCCCAGCTTGCAGAAGAGCTGGCCAGCCTCAGCGCGCGTCTCGACGACGAGCGTACAGCGCTGAAAACAGCGCAGGACAGCCACTTTGCTGTCGATGCCACCATGCAGGAAGCGAAGGCACGCATCGATGCGTTGGAAGAAGACATCCGCGAGCGGGAAAAATCCGTCAGCGAGGCGCGCAGCACGAGCGACAATTGCTGGCGTGCGCACAGCACCTCTGAGATGCGGCTCGAGCGTACCACAGAAAAGCTCAACCAGTTTGAGGAGCAGCTTCTGGAAGCCTTCGGTTTTTCGCCGGATGTTGCCATCGCCGAAGCAGATCTTGAGCTCGACACCCAGGATGCGCCAGCCCGTCTCAAAACGCTGAAAAACAAGATCGCCCGTCTCGGCGAGATTAACTTCACCGCGCTCGAGGAATACGAACGCGTCAGCGAGCAGACGGCATTTCTGCAGACGCAGCTTGAGGACCTCAGCCTCGCCAAGCAGAAGCTCGAAGATGTCATCCACGAAATGGAGCAGACCATGTCCAGACGCTTCAAAGAAGCGTACGAGAAAGTCAACGAGCAGTTTTCGCAGATCTTCACCGCCATGTTCGGCGGTGGCAGCGCGCGGCTTGAGCTGTCGCTGCCGGGTCGTTATCTCGAGACTGGTGTGGAGATCGTGGCCCAGCCGCCTGGCAAAAAAGAGCGCGTGCTGACGCTGCTCTCCGGCGGCGAGCGCGCACTCACAGCGACGGCGCTGCTCTTTGCGCTGCTGGAGGTGCGGCCGAGCCCGTTTGTCATTCTCGACGAGATCGAAGCCGCGCTGGACGAGGCCAACGTCGAGCGATTTGCATCCTTTATCATTCAATATACCAACAAAACCCAATTCATCATCATCTCTCACCGCAAGGGCACCATGGAAGCGGCGTCTGTCCTCTACGGCATCACCATGGATGCCAACGGCGTTTCCAAGCAGGTATCCGTGCGGCTGAGCGATTATCAGGACGAGCAGGAGGCTTAGCACATGGGATTATTTGACCGTTTATTTAAGAAAAACCAAGCTGAAAAAACCGACGCCGAAGCGCTCAACAAAGAGCTCAACGACGGACTTTCGAAAACCCGCCGTGGTTTTATGGAAAAAGTGTTCGGCGTGCTCAGCGGCAAGGAGATCGACGACGATCTCTACGATGAGCTCGAAGAAGCGCTCATCCAGGGCGACGTCGGCGTCAACACCGCGCTCGATCTCGTGGAGCGTCTGCGCGAGCGCGAAAAACGCGACCATCTGAAAACGAGCGCCGATCTTCAGGAAGCCTTCGCCGACGAGCTTGTGCAGCTGCTCGGCGAGGAAGAGGAACCACTCAAGCTCGAGCCGGATACCCTCAACATCATCCTTTTCGTCGGCGTCAACGGCGTCGGCAAAACGACGAGCATCGGCAAAATCGCCTGGCAGCTCAAGGAGCAGGGCCACAAGGTCATCCTCGGCGCCGCCGACACCTTCCGCGCTGCTGCTGCCGATCAGCTCAAGATCTGGGGCGAGCGCGTCGGTTGTGATGTGATCGCGCACCAGGAAGGCGCCGATCCGGCTGCTGTTGTGTTTGACGCCATCGCTGCGGCAAAATCCCGCGGCTGCGATGTGCTCCTCGTGGACACCGCCGGTCGTCTGCAGAACAAAGTCAACCTCATGAACGAGCTTGCGAAGATCCGCAAGATCATCGACCGCGAAGCGCCGGATTCCCTGCGCGACGTACTCCTCGTGCTCGATGCCACCACCGGCCAGAACGCGCTCAATCAGGCGAAGGTTTTCAAAGATACTGCCGGCGTCACCGGCGTGATCCTGACCAAGCTCGACGGCACCGCCAAGGGCGGCGTGGTCATCGGTGTCAAAGCCGAGTACGATCTGCCGGTGAAATATATTGGCGTCGGCGAACAGAAGGAGCATCTGCAGGTGTTCAATCCACGTACCTTTGCCGAAGCGCTGTTCCTCGGCTTTGGCGGCGACGACCAGTCGGAAACAGTTGACGACGCAGCAGAAACGGCAGAGGAGGCAGAAGCCGATGAATAAAACCCTGTTCCGCAATGTCACAATGCTTGAAGGCGACGGGCTCTCGCCAGTCGTCGGCGATCTGCTCGTCGCAGACGGGTGCATCGCCGCTGTCGGCAGCGTCAGCGCAGAGGAAGCAGCGGACGCCGTGGAATTTGCCCGCGGCGAGCATTATCTGCTGGCGCCAGGCTACATCAATACCCACACCCATGTGGCGATGGCGCTCCTGCGCGATTACGGCGGCGACCAGCCGCTGGATGTCTGGCTCAACAACTATATCTGGCCGGCAGAAGCGCGTCTTTCTGACGACGATGTGTACTGGGGCTCCTGCCTCGGCATGCTGGAAATGATCGCCGGCGGCGCAACCTGCTTCATGGAAATGTACGACCACTGCGACGCCATTGCACAGGCCGTCGTCGATAGCGGCATGCGCGCGATCATCTCCCGCGGCAGCGTCGGCATGAACGATCCTGAGGGGCGCGGCATCGCAGAAAACGACGCCGCCTACGCGCGCTGGCACGGCGCCGAGGAGGATCGCATCCGCATCTGGTATGGACCGCACGCGCCGAACACCTGCCCTGGCGAATACATCCAGGAAATGGCGGCGCACGCACGCCAGCGTAACACCGGCGTGCACATCCACGTCGCGGAAACGAAGGGCGAGTTCGATTTCATCCAGGGAAAATATGGCATGACGCCGGCAGCCTGGCTGGAAAGCCTCGGCGTGCTCGATGTGCCAACCCTCGCTGCCCACAGCGTCTGGCTCACAGATGAGGACATCGCGATCTACGCGCGTCACGGCGTCGCCGCTGCGCACAATCCGATCAGCAATCTCAAGCTCGCCAGCGGCATCTGCCGCGTCGAAGATCTCGAGCGCGCTGGCGTCGTCGTCGGTCTCGGCACCGACGGCGCATCCTCGAACAACATCATGAGCATGCACCGTGAGTTGCAGGTGGCTGCGCTCATCCACAAGATCCGCAACTACGACGCGCAGGCCGTCGGTGCGCGTGATGCGCTGCGTCTGGCGACCGTGAACGGCGCAAAAGCGCTGCGCTGGGACGACGCCATCGGCAGCATCGCTGTCGGCAAGCGCGCCGATCTCGTGCTCTACAAGCTTGATCAGCCGTGGAACGTGCCGCATCACGATCCTGTGAGCAATGTTGCCTACGCTGCGCAGCAGAGCGACATCGACAGCGTTTTCGTGCAGGGCGATTGCCTTTACAAGCACGGCGAATATCAGACGCTCGACGTCGAGCGCATCATCGCAGAAGCAGAGCGCCGCGCAAAACGACTCGTTGGCTGAAAAATTTTCACGACCGCCCGTCGTCTGGGAAAAAATCTCAGGCGACGGGTGGTCGATTTTTTTGCGCGCGCTGGCGAGAATTTCTGGCGGCGAGCGGATTTTTTTGGCGATTCTATTGACAATTCGCGGCTTAGGATGTATTCTAAGTACAGAGTTAGCACTCGAGAGAAAAGAGTGCTAATAAGGAGGCGAGAGCATGTTAGATGAGAGAAAAGAAAAAATTCTAGCAGCGATTGTCACAGATTTCATAGATACAGCAGAGCCGGTCGGCTCGCGCACCATCTCCAAAAAATACGACATCGGTTTCAGCTCGGCGACGATCCGCAACGAGATGAGCGATCTCGAGGAGATGGGCTACATCGTGCAGCCGCACACCTCAGCGGGACGCATTCCGACAGACGTCGGTTACCGCTACTATGTGGACCGGCTGATGTTCCGCGCCCAGCGCTCTTACAGCGATGAAAAGCAGCTGTACGATTACATCCGCAGCCAGGCCAGCCTCGACGGCGAGCGCATGCACGCCATCCTCAGACACATGGCAGACGTCACCGGCTACACAGCGATGCTCGTGGTGCCGGAGGCGGAGATCACAAAACCGTTGCTCTCGATGCTCGATCTGATCTACCTGATGCCGGAGCGTGGCCTCATGGTGGTCGTCACCGACGACGAACGCGTCGAGCAGCGTCTCATCGATCTGCCGGAAGGCTTCGGCCCGAAGGAGCTGAACGTGGTCAACGGCGTGCTCAGCCATTATCTGCGCGGACTTTCCGTGGCCCACTGGCACAGACCGCTGATCGAATTCCTCGTTGACCAGATGGGCACAGCCTCGAGCTTTGTCCACGATCTTCTGGATATCCTAAACGAGATCCTCAGCAGACGCCAGCAGAAAGAGGTCATCGTCGAAGGTGCGCTGAATATGCTTTCCTTTGCAGAGTTCCAGGATCTTGAGCTCCTGCGTTCGCTGCTCAGAGCCTTCAGCGATGACGACGAAGTGGCTACCTTCTTTGACAATCTGCCGGAGAAGGGCCTGACGATCCGCATCGGCGACGAGAACAGCGCGTCAGAGATCAGCGCCTGCAGCATGGTCGTCGGCAGCTACAGCGTCGGCAAAAATGTCGGCCATCTGGCGCTCATCGGACCAAAGCGCATGAACTATATCAAGTGCGTGGCCATGGTCGAAGCGGTGCTCAGCGGATTTGAGCAGCTGTTCACGCGATTGGAAAAAAACGAAGCCCGCAAAAATGCCCTTTCAACCGTCGTCGCTCACGATGGCGACTGGCAGAGCAGCGCAGGGCTGGCGATATTTGAAGAAAAGTATTAGTAAGGAGTGCTGTGAATGACAGAACAAGAACAGGCCAAGGATCCTCAGACTGAGGAACAGGCGCCGGAAGAAACCACCGAACCTGAGGTTGAGGTCGCAGAAGAAGCGGAAGCTCCCGCCGAAGACAACAGTGCCTACGAAGAACTCAACAAGCGTTATCTGCGTCTCCTGGCAGATTTTGACAACTTTAAGCGCCGCACCACCACAGAAAAAGAGGACATCGCCAAATATGGCACGATGACCCTCGTGAAAGAACTTCTGCCGGTGCTCGACAGCTTTGAGCTGGCGCTGAAAAATCCGCCGGCAGATTCTGAAGAGAGCGTGAAGGCTTTCCAGGAAGGGTTCGAGAAAGTGCAGAAGCAGCTCCTCGACTGTCTCACCAAGGCAGGTCTGGAACGCATCGAAGCCATCGGCCAGGAATACGATCCAAACTTCCACGAAGCGATCATGGTCGTGGACGACGAATCGCAGCCAGCCAACACCGTCTTTGACGAGCTGCGCGCAGGCTACAAATTCAAAGAAAAAGTCATCCGTCCAACGGTTTGCCGTGTGACGGGTAATAAATAAACAACCACCATCTTTTATTGATAGATTTTTAGGAGGAATATTACAATGGGAAAAGTAATTGGTATTGACTTAGGGACTACAAACTCTTGTGTGGCAGTCATGGAAGGCGGCGAAGCAGTCGTCATCCCTAACAGCGAAGGCAACCGCACCACACCATCCGTCGTTGGTCTGAACAACAGCGGCGAACGTCTCGTCGGCCAGGTCGCAAAGCGTCAGGCCATCACCAATCCTGACAACACCGTTGCCAGCATCAAGCGCCACATGGGCTCTGATTATAAAGCCACCCTCGGCGGCAAACAGTACACCCCACAGGAAATTTCTGCGATGATCCTGCAGAAGCTGAAAGCAGATGCAGAAGCCTACATCGGTGAAACCGTCACCCAGGCAGTCATCACCGTTCCTGCATACTTCAGCGACAGCCAGCGCCAGGCAACCAAGGACGCTGGTAAGATCGCCGGCCTCGATGTGCTCCGCATCATCAACGAACCAACCGCAGCCGCTCTGGCTTATGGCGTTGACAAGGACAACACCGATCAGAAGATCCTCGTCTTCGACCTTGGTGGCGGTACCTTCGACGTTTCTCTGCTCGAGATCGGCGACGGCATCTTCGAAGTTCTCGCTACCAGCGGCAACAACCGTCTCGGCGGCGACGACTTCGACAAGAAGATCATCGACTGGGCCATCGTTGAATTCAAGAGCCAGACCGGCATCGATCTCAGCGGCGACAAGACCGCCATGCAGCGTCTGAAAGAAGCTGCTGAAAAAGCAAAGATGGAACTTTCCACCGTCACCACCTCGAACATCAACCTGCCATTCATCACCATGGACGGCAACGGCCAGCCACAGCATCTGGATCTGACCCTTTCCCGTGCAAAATTCGACGAACTGACCGCAGACCTCGTTGAAAAAACCATGGGCCCATCCCGTCAGGCACTTTCCGACGCTGGTCTTTCTGCTGGCGACATCGACAAGGTCATCCTCGTCGGCGGTTCCACCCGTATCCCAGCGGTTCAGGATGCTGTCAAGAAACTCACCGGCAAAGAACCATTCAAGGGCATCAACCCTGACGAATGCGTCGCCATCGGCGCAGCCATCCAGGGTGGCGTGCTCGTCGGCGAAGTCAAAGACGTTGTCCTTCTGGACGTTACGCCACTGTCCCTCGGTATTGAAACCCTCGGCGGCGTTATGACCAAGATCGTTGAACGCAACACCACCATCCCAGTTTCCCGCAGCCAGGTATTCACCACCGCTGCCGACAACCAGACCTCGACCGATATCCACGTGCTCCAGGGCGAACGTGAAATGGCCAAGGACAACAAGACCCTCGGTCGCTTCAGCCTCATGGATATCCCACCAGCTCCACGTGGCATCCCACAGATCGAAGTCACCTTCGACATCGACGCCAACGGCATCGTCAACGTTTCTGCCAAGGACAAAGGCACCGGCAAGAGCCAGCGCATCACCATCCAGTCCAACAGCGGCCTCTCCGATGAAGAGATCGATCGCATGGTCAAGGATGCAGAAATGAACGCCGAAGCCGACAAGAAGATGAAGGAAAAAGTCGACACCAAGAACAATGCCGACGCCCTCCTCTTCCAGAGCGAGAAAGTGCTCAAGGATGCCGGCGACGCTGTAGACGCAGCAGATAAAGAAGCCATCGAAAAAGCACAGGCCGATCTGCGCGCCGTCATCGACAGCGACAACACCGAAGAGATCAAGGCGAAGAGCGAAGCGCTCACCAACGCCATCTATAAAGTCAGCGAAAAAATGTACGCCCAGGCAGCCGCTCAGCAGCAGGCTGGCCAGGATGCACAGGCACAGGGTCAGAACAGCGACGGAACCTATGATGCCGATTTCACCGAAGTGGACGACAATAAATAATGGCTGAAAAGCGCGATTACTATGAGGTGCTCGGGGTTGATAAAAACGCCAGCGACGCGGACATCAAGAAAGCGTTCCGCAAGCTTGCGCGCAAATATCACCCCGATGTCAACCCAGGTGACAAAGACGCAGAAGCAAAGTTTAAGGAGATCAACGAAGCCTACGACGTTCTCTCGAATGCCGAAAAACGCCAGCAGTACGATCAGTTTGGCCACGATGCGCCAAACTTCGGCGCCGGCGGATTCGGTGGATTCGGAGGCGGCGGATTTGGCGGCTCAGCCGATTTCGGAGACCTTGGCGATATTTTCAACATGTTCTTCGGAGGCGGCGGTAGCGCCGGTGCGCAGGCGAACAGTCCGCGTCAGGGCGCAGACCTGCGCTATGATCTGACGCTCTCCTTTGAAGATGCTGTCTTTGGTTGCAAGAAGACGATAACCGTCGATCGTTGGGTGACTTGCTCTACCTGCGGCGGCTCAGGCGCAAAGCCTGGCACCAGCGCGGAAACCTGCAGCCGTTGTCACGGCACAGGCCGCGTCACCAGCATGCAGCAGACACCGTTCGGCCGCATGCAGACCCAGACCACCTGCCCGGAATGCGGCGGGCGCGGCAAGGTCATCAAGGAAAAATGTCCAGATTGCGGCGGCACAGGCCGCAAGCGTGAATCGAAAACCCTGGAGGTCAATGTGCCAGCTGGCGTCGACAACGGCACCCGCCTGCGCATGGCCGGCGAGGGCGAAGCCGGTGAAAACGGCGGCCCATCCGGCGATCTCTACATCTATATCCGTGTGCGTCCGCATGAGATCTTCACCCGCGACGACACCGATATCTATATGGAACAGAAGATCAACGTCGCTCAGGCAGCGCTTGGCGACGAGATCGAAGTGCCAACCCTCGAAGGCCGGATCAAATTCACGATCCCAGCCGGCGTGCAGAGCGGCGCGCGTTTCCGCCTTAAAGGAAAAGGCGTCAAGGGCATGCGCAGCTACGGCAAAGGCGATCAGTATGTGACTGTCATCGTCGAAACGCCAAAAAATCTCACCGACGAGCAGCGTCAGCTCTTTGAAAAGCTCGCCGATTCTCTCGACCGCTTCGACGGCCAATCCGCCAAGGGCGCGAGGCGAACAGAGAAGAAGAAAGAAGACAAGGGCTTCTTCGACAAGATGAAAGATCTCTTCACCGACGACGATGAAGACGACAACAATTAAACACCTCCAGCCGAGGCTCAGAAATGGGCCTCGGTTTTTTGCGTCCGGCACAGAATCTGTGCTATAATATTTCAGTGACTACAAAATAACGAACGAAGGATGATGGAAGATGATAGCAACCTTGGTCAACGCAGCAGTCGTCATCGCCTGCGCGCTGCTGGGTAATTTTTTGCAGCGGGGATTTCCTGACAGACTGCGCACACTGTTGATGCAGGCGCTTGGGATCTGTATCGTCGTCGTCGGCTTGCGCATGGTGCTCGACGTTTCAAATGACATCGTGATCGTGCTTTCGATCGCGATCGGCACAGTGATCGGCCATTTCTGCCAGCTCGACCGCCATCTCGACAACCTTGGCGTGCGCGTGAAGCAGATCGCCAAAGTGGACGACGCTCGTTTTGTCGATGGCTTCGTCAGCGCCAGCTTGCTCTTCTGCGTCGGCGCCATGGCCATCGTTGGTTCCTTTGAAGCGGGGCTGAACCAAAACTACAGCATCCTCTTTACAAAATCCGTGCTCGACGGCATCATGGCCATCGTGCTCGGCTCCACCCTGGGGATCGGTGTCGCCTTTTCAGCTGTCGTTGTCATTCTCTACCAGGGCGCGCTGACGCTTCTTGCCGGCTTGCTTTCGCCCGTGCTCACCGATCTCGTCGTCAGCTACATGAGTGCCGCCGGCGGCATCATGATCATGGCCATCGGCATCACAACCGCTGGCATCCGCGAGATCAACACCGTCAACACCCTGCCGGGACTGCTCGTCGCCGCCGCGCTCGGCTTCATCATGCCGGCGCTGGGCATGGCGTGAGAAAAGGCCTTGCGATTTTTGGTGAAAATCCATTGCAAATTTTCACCAGCGATGGTAGGCTGAGCGAGTAAGATTTTACCCTCAGAAAGGAAGAGAACATTGAAATTAACAAAGAAAATCCTTGCCCTGCTTCTGACATTGGTGTTGTCGCTGGGCATGTTCACAGCCTGCGCGCCGACAGATTCCACTTCGAGCGGCGACAGCCAGCCGGCGATCGCAGAAGACGGCAGCTACACCTCGAAGGATGAGGTGGCGCTTTACATCCACACCTATGGCCATCTGCCGGAGAATTATATCACGAAAGATGAAGCCTACGACCTTGGCTGGAAGAGCGAAGGCACACTCGACGAGGTGGCGCCGGGCATGTCCATCGGCGGCGACTACTACGGCAACTATGAAGGCGTGCTGCCAGACGAACCTGGTCGCGAATACCACGAGTGCGACATCGATTACGAATCGGGAAATCGCAACGGCAAGCGCATTGTCTACTCGAACGACGGCAACATCTATTACACAGAGGACCACTACAACAGCTTTGAACATTTGTACGGAGATGATGAATGATGCAGGAGATCATCATTGATTTCAGCAAATACGCGAGCATTGCGGATTTTCACGACGACATCGCAGCGCGGCTCAATTTTCCAGCGCATTACGGGCGCAATCTGGACGCGCTCAACGACTGCATGCGAGAAATCCCGCCGGGAAGTGTGCACTTTACGATCTTTTACGGCGGCAGCGGCATTCCACACAAGCAGCAGGTGACGATCGCAAAGATCCTGCTGGGGAAAAACTGAACGACCAACGGATGGCTTCGGCCATCCGTTTTTTGGTGGATTGACGACGGGTTATTGACATCGCATATGGTGTCATTTATACTGATTGTAGGAGGGGATGTGATGTCAAAATGGGAAAAATTATTGGCGAAAATCAATGCCCTGTCTAAGGATTTGCGTTTCGATGAACTTCGAAAAGTGCTGGAAAGCTATGGATATAAAATGCGTGCGCCGCGAGGCGGCAGCAGCCATTATACGTTTCGAAAAGAAGGCTGCAAGCCTATCACAATTCCTAAGCATGATCCGATTAAAAAAGTCTATGTTGAATTAGTGCGCGAAGTAGTAGAAAGTGAGGGCGATCATCATGAAGACGGTAGATGAGTATTTTCAGCTGCCATATCGGATGGAGATTATAGAGGATAAAGATGAAGGCGGATTTGTCGTCAATTTTCCAGATCTGCCTGGATGTTTGACATGCGGAGAAACGGTTGAAGAAGCGGTGGAAAATGCAAAGGATGCCAAAAGATGTTGGCTGGAAGCGGCGCTGGAGGATGGGATCGCAATTCCGCTGCCGGATGAAACAGAAAATTATTCTGGCCAATTCAAAATCCGTATGCCAAAGAGTCTGCATCGTTCGTTGGCCGCTCACGCAAAGCGAGAAGGCATCAGTATGAATCAATACTGTATCTATCTGCTGTCGAAAAATGATGCTGTTTTTTCAAAATAAACAAAGGAGCGTCGAAATGACGAAGAACATACAGAAAATCCTTGCTGCGCTCTGTCTGGCGCTGCTGCTTGCTGGTTGCACGAGTCTGGACTCGGCTGGATACACGCAGGTGTCGAGCGAAAAGGCGGCGCAGCTGATGGAGGATTATGACGACGAGATCGTGCTCGATGTGCGCACGCCGGAGGAATACGCGGAAGCGCACATTCCTGGTGCGATCAACGTGCCGAATGAGGAGATTGGCGAAGAGCCGATCGCGGAGCTGCCGGATAAGGATCAGATCATCCTCGTTTACTGCCGCAGCGGCAATCGCAGCAAGGAGGCTGCGCAAAAGCTGGCAGATCAGGGCTATACGAATGTCATCGAATTTGGCGGCATCAAAGATTGGCACGGAGAGACCGTGGCTTCATAAAACAACACAGGCCTACGCCGGGATTCTGGCGTGGGCTTGTCTGCATTTTAGCGGAGATGGTACAATAGAAGATGCAAAGGAGGCGTCGCAATGACACTGAAACATAAAGCGCCTGATCACATCATTGTGCGTGGGGCGCGGGTGCACAATCTGAAAAATCTGGATGTGGATATTCCACTGGGCAAGCTGGTGGGGATCGCTGGTGTCAGCGGTAGCGGAAAATCGTCGCTGGCGTTGGGCGTGCTCTATGCCGAGGGTTCGCGGCGTTATCTGGAATCCCTCTCGACATACACCAGACGGCGCATGACGATCGCGCAGGCGGCGCAGCTTGACGAGATCGACAATGTGCCAGCAGCGCTCGCGCTCAGACAGCGACCAGCGGTGCCAGGAATCCGCAGCACTTTTGGCACGTCGACAGAGCTCTTGAACAGCCTGCGGCTGATGTTCTCGCGCCTGGCCAGCCATCGTTGTCCGAACGGACATTATCTGGATCCAACGCCGGACGTGGCCATCGGCAAGGAACTTGTCTGTCCGGTCTGCGGCGAAGTATTTATGCCGCCGGCCGCGGAGAGTCTCGCGTTCAACAGCGAGGGCGCCTGCCCCACCTGCAGCGGCACAGGCATCGTGCGTACAGTGGATGAATCGACCCTCGTGCCGGATGAATCGCTTTCTATCGACGAAGGTGCCGTGGCGCCGTGGAATTCGCTGATGTGGTCGCTGATGACGGATGTCTGCCGGGAAATGGGCGTGCGCACCGATGTGCCGTTCTCGGAACTTTCGCCGCAGGAGCGGGACATCGTTTTCCATGGTCCGGCAGAAAAACGCCACATCTTTTATCACAATAAAAATTCTAACCAGGCTGGCGAGCTGGATTTTACCTATTACAATGCTGTTTACACTGTGGAAAATGCGCTGGCGAAGGTCAAAGACGACAAGGGCATGAAGCGTGTGGAGAAATTTCTCAAGCAGGACATCTGTCCGGACTGCGGCGGATCGCGATTGTCCGAGGCTGCGCGTGCGCCACGACTCTGCGGCAAAAATCTGGCGGAAGTGTCACAGATGACGCTCGATGCGCTCGTTCCGTGGGTGCAGGCAGTGCCGGAACAGATGCCGGCGAATATGCGTGAGATGGCGGAGACGATCTGCGACACGTTTCTGCACACTGTAAAACGCCTGCTCGATCTTGGCCTTGGCTATTTGGCGCTGGATCGCGCATCGAGCACCCTTTCTACTGGGGAACGTCAGCGTGTGCAGCTGGCGCGGGCCGTGCGCAATCGCACAACAGGCGTGCTCTATGTGCTCGACGAGCCGTCGATCGGGTTGCATCCGGTGAATGTCGACGGGCTTCTGGGCGTCATCGATGATCTGCTCGCCCATGGCAATTCCGTTGTCCTCGTGGATCACGATGCACGCGTGCTCGCTGCCAGTGATCATCTCATCGAGCTTGGCCCCGGCGCCGGAGCGGATGGTGGACAGCTGCTCAGCCAGGGAACCGTTGCGGAAGTGGCAGCAGATCCGCGCTCGTTGATCGGACCGTTTCTTCGCGGTGAAAACGTACACGCACGTGAGCGTGTGTCTGCCGCCAGACTATTCATGAGTGGGCGCATCCATCTCGAAACCACGCCGCTGCACACAGTCCGCGCGTTGGCGCTCGAGATCCCGAAAGGCCGGCTCACCTGCGTCACCGGCGTTTCTGGCAGCGGTAAAACGACGCTCATCCTCGAAAGCCTCGTGCCCGCTCTGCAGGCGCTGACGAGCGAGACAGCGCCGCCAGCACATGTGCGCAGCATCGAAGCCGAAGGCATCCGCCGCATCAATCTCATCGATGCCACCCCGATCGGCACAAATGTGCGCTCCACCGTCGCCACCTACGCCGGTGTGATGGACGAATTGCGCCGTGCCTATGCGCGCATTCCGCAAGCCAAGGAAGCAGGCTGGAAAGCCGGCGATTTTTCTTATAACACCGGGCGTTTGCGCTGCAGCGAGTGCGACGGCACCGGACAGATCACCATGGACGTGCAGTTTCTGCCAGACGTGGAGATCACCTGTCCCGTTTGCGGTGGCAGCCGCTACAGTGAGACCGCTGAGCGCATCAAGCGCACGCCAAAGGGAGCAGACGCCGCTGACGCGCGTTCCTTGCCAGAGTTGCTCGCCCTCACCGTCGACGAAGCGCTGGCGCAGACAAAGGATCTGAAAAAAGCGCACGAACGGCTGCAAACCTTGAGCGATCTGGGCCTCGGCTACCTCACCCTCGGCGAAGGCACGCCTGCGCTCTCCGGCGGCGAAGCGCAGCGGCTCAAACTCGCTGCCGAAATGGGCCGTGAGCAAAGCGACGCTGTCTTCGTTTTCGACGAGCCAACCATCGGCCTGCATCCGCTGGACGTGCGCACGCTGATCACCATTTTCCAGCGCCTCATCGACCAGGGCGCGACCGTCGTCGTCATCGAGCACGACCTCGACATGATCGCTGGCAGCGATTATATCATCGACATGGGCCCCGGCGGCGGAGAAAGCGGCGGCCGCATTGTCGCAGCCGGCACGCCAGAGGATGTTGCTGCAAACCCTGAAAGCATCACCGGCCGTTATCTGAAAGAATTGGTGTAAATGAGAAGGTCCAGAACCGTTATCTTGGTTCTGGACCTTTTTGCGTGTGATGGAGTTTTGGGGGATGCGCGGATCATTTCTGTTGCGTGGCTTTTCTATATTCCCTCGGTAGCAGTCCTGTACTTTTGCGAAATAGCGTTGCGAATCGGCTGGAAGTCGAATAGCCAACCGTTTGTGCGATCTGACCGATGGAGAGTTCTGAGCTTGCCAATAAATATTCGGCCTGACTCATGCGTCGCTGTTGAATATATTCCGTGATGGTGCAATGATAGTAATTTTTGAAGCAGCTTTTTAGTTTTGTTGTGCCCATGCAGGCAATCTGAGCCAGTCTTTCCAGAGAAATATCTGCAGCATAATGATCGTTGAGATATGCGGCAACGGTTCGGACGCTGTCTATGTCTTGTTGCGAGAGTATGCGTGGTTGTTTATCCGGATATTTCAGCTGAAACGCCACAACCAGCGAAACTGCTTCAGCAACTTTTCCTTCGTAAAAAAGCTTCGCAGCGAGTCCTTCTCCACGATAGTCTCGGATCTCAGTGAGCAACTGTGACATTTCCGGAAAATCTGTCGTCTCATCAATCTTGCGAAAAGCAGCGATTGGATCGAGTTGTGTTTCCGGATACAGCTTTTTCAGATAATCCTCATAATAGGCTGGTGCGATCCCAATTCCGATGGAGCGCACAGGAATGTTCTTGTGGATCAAAGCCTTGTATGGCGAGGACCCTCCGATATAAGTTTTGATACAACCGGCGGAGAGACGGCGATAGGGGGATAATTCTTCTCCGGAGATAGAATCGTAGCGGGCGATGTTCAGATAATTTGGCAGGGAGAATTCCAGAAGATAATCTTCCCGAAAAGAAAAATTGTGGATTTTGATGTCATAGAGATCTTTTTGGCCATAGGTCCAGTAAGTGCCTTCACCGATCTCCGGTGAAAGTCTCCAGCAATCACCCATGCTGCCGTATTGCTGGTTGTCTGGATCATGGATGAAGCCATTTCGGATGAGCATCGGCGCAAAAAAATGGTCGATGATTTCTGACATAGCAGAGCGCCTCCTTTGTGCAAGGTGAATGTCAGTGAAGCTGGCAGAGAGGGTGGCCTGGGCCACAAGGTGAATGCCTCCGAAGGAGGCGGAAAAGGTGGCTTGGCCACAACGATTGGACGGACGTATGAAAGGATCAGACGAACATCGTCGGAAACCATTGCATGTTGGTTAATGGTAGCGTACTGTATTAAATGATGATTAGCGATATCTAATTAAAAGCTATCACAAATAATTTGTCGCGTCAAGATAATACAGATTAGGAGGATCAATATGAGTAATCGAGCAAATTCTATGAACAAAGGACTATCGGTAAAGGATCTGGTAACGACAGGGATTTTTACAGCACTGGTGTTTGTCTTCATTTTAATTGGTGGCATGTTTTTCGCAACAAATCCTGTGCTGACTTTTTTCATGCCTGCTGGAAGTGGTTTGTTGGCCGGACCGGCGTTTTTGCTGATGATCGCAAAGGTCCAGAAACGTTGGAGCCTTTCTATCATGGGCGTTGTGATTGGTATTCTCTGGTTTGTGACTGGGATGCACTGGGCTTTTGTGCTGGGCTATCTGCTTATGGCGATCGTCGCTGATTTTGTTGCTGGAGCAGGAAAATACAGGAGCAAAAAGCTCAACAGCCTGGCATACATTTTATTTTCGCTTGGCAGCACAGGAACCTACATCCTTTTCTTTGTTGATCCGAACGGCTGGGCACAGACCATGTTAGGAAATGGAACCGAGCAGAGCTATATAGACACCATGCAGGCAACCGCGAATACCGGCATCCTGGTCGCGATGTTCGCTGCCGTTCTCATTACATCTGCGATCAGCGCCTTCGTGGGTTGCAAGCTTCTCAAAAAGCAGTTTGAAAAAGCAGGCATCACAGCATGAGCGGCCAGCGTCAGAAGCAGGGGCTTTGGCTTGATCCGCGAACCAAACTTTTTCTGATTTTGATTTGTGTGCTGGCGTCCATGTTTGCGCCCGCGCTTGCATACCAATTTGCGCTTGTCGTGCTGATCGCCGTGCTGGGAGCCTTCTTTGGAAAGTGGAAATATGTCATGAAAGCAGTCTGCTTTTATGCGCTCGTCTGTCTGTTGACAGTCTGGATCATGGCAGAACTGACGGGCACACTGCGCACAATGTTCGTTGCCTTTTTAGGCTTGTTCCATAAAGTCTACGCCTGCGGAATGTTGGCTGGGATCATCTTGAAAACAACGAAAGTCAATGAATTCCTGTCAGCGATGAACCGTGTCCATGCGCCAAAAAAGCTGGTCATTCCCCTGGCGGTCATGCTGCGCTATCTTCCAACCATCGGGGAGGACTGGCGCTGTATCAAAGATGCCATGCGGATGAGGGATGTTTCACCCTCACTGGCGGGCTTTTTGCTGCATCCGGGCATGACGGTGGAATGCATCTATGTGCCACTCTTGATGGCGGCTTCAAAAGCGGCGGATGAACTTTCCATTGCTTCTATCACGCGTGGGATTGAAAATCCCAATCCCCGCACCTGCCTTGTCCAGATAAAATGTGGAGCCAGCGATTGGTGTGTGATGGCTGTGGGCGTTGCATTTCTGATTGTTGAGCTCTGTGTGCAGGGAGGTGTGACCCGTTGATCGAATTTGAAAATGTATCGTTTTCGTATAAGGGGAATGGCTCCGGAAGAGCTAGAGAGGATGATCTGGGCCACAAGGTGAATGCCAGCGAAGCTGGCAGAGAGGGTGGCCTGGGCTATAAGGTGAATGGCTCCGAAGGAGCCAGAGAGGATGGCCTGGGCCATCCAGGGCAGGACCATGGCGGGCTTTCTGACATCAATCTGAAAACCAGCGACGGAGAATGTGTTCTGTTTTGTGGCCGCAGCGGCTGTGGAAAGACGACGATCACAAGGCTGGTGAACGGGTTGATCCCGCAGTTTTATCAGGGAACGCTTCATGGACGTGTGCTGGTGGATGGTCAGGAAATCGCAAAGCTACCGATGTATCAGATCGCTGCGAAGGTCGGTTCTGTTTTTCAAAATCCGCGGACACAGTTTTTCAATGTGGACACCGACAGCGAGATCGCCTTTGGTCTCGAAAATGCGGCGCGTCCACCGCTGGAGATTGCCGGGCGTGTGGCACAGACGGCGGAAGATCTGCATATTCAAGAGCTGCGGCAGAGAAATATTTTTGAGCTGTCTGGCGGCGAAAAGCAGAAGATCGCTTTCGCATCTGTCTATGCCATGAACGCGCAGATTTATCTGCTGGATGAACCATCTTCCAATCTGGATAGGGCATCGATCCAGGAACTCGCGGAACATTTGCAGTTGATAAAGCGCCAGGGAAAAACGATCCTGATCGCAGAACATCGGCTGTACTATCTGATGGATTTGGTTGACCGGATCGTTTATCTGGAAAATGGACGGATCGAAGGGATGTATGCTCCGGATGAATTCCGTCAGCTGTCAGACCAGGAGCGTGTGCGCATGGGACTGCGGGCGGTGGATCTGGGAACGGTTTTTCCGCCGGAAGCCTGCTCACCTGCGCTTGCGCCGGTGTTGACCTTGCAAAATGTGACGCTTCGCTATAAAAAGCGGATCATTTTGCAGGATGTCACATTTTCTGCTGGAAGAGGGGAGGTGATCGCTGTTGTCGGCCATAACGGCGCCGGAAAAACGACATTTTCTCGCGCTCTTTGCGGGCTGCACAAAGACTGTGAAGGAGATTTCCTCTGGGACGGCAGGCCGATGGCGAGCAAGGAAAGACTGAAACGCTCCTATATGGTGATGCAGGATGTTGGCTACGAGCTTTTCGCCGACAGTGTGGAAGCAGAATGTTCCTTTGGCATCCGCGCGGCTGATCAAGCATTGGTGCGTGCGACGTTGGAAGAGCTGGAGCTTTTCGCATACCGGGCGCGCCATCCAAATACGCTTTCCGGAGGACAAAAGCAGCGACTGGCTGTCGCCGTCAGCATGATCTGTGAGAAAGATCTGCTCGTTTTTGATGAACCGACCAGTGGCCTGGACTTTGACAGCATGACTCAGGTGGCGGGGCTGATCCGTAGGCTTTCCGACATGGGGAAGATCATCTTCGTTGTCACCCATGATTTTGAATTTGTCTGCCGCACGTGCTCTCGTGTTCTGCATTTTGACGAAGGCGAGATGCCTGATGATGTTCCCGTAACAATAGATGCCCTCCCAAAATTGAGAGCGCTGTTTGCTGTCAAGGGGAATGACCAGGAAGCGATCAGCTGTTTAGATGGAAAGAAGAGATGAGTAATGAAAAAGAACAAAGAAAACAGAGTGGCTTTGCTGCTTCAATGGGCTGGTGAGCAGAAAATATGGCTGTATTTGGCGATTGTTCTTTCGGCACTCAGCGGCCTGTGCATTATTGTTCCCTACATTGGGATTTACCGGTTGATGGATGCCATGTTTAATCGGGCTTGCACACAAGAACTGGTCGTGCAGATTGTGGCGCTGATCGCAGCCGCTGTTACGCTGCGGTTTGTGCTGTTCGGCGCTTCTGGCGTGGCGTCTCACAAGGGGGCTTACGGTGCGCTGTTTAAAGTGCGCTGCATGGTAGCGGAACACATGGCGCACGTGCCGTTGGGCGCATTAAATGAGCGCTGCACAGGAGATATTAAAACGGTTTTGAATGAAGACATTGAAAAGCTGGAGCTGTTTTTGGCGCACAATCTTCCTGAACTTGTGTGTTATCTGGTGGGGCCGATTGTCATTTTTATTTACCTGATGACAGTTAATGTGCCGCTGGCTTTGATCTCACTGCTGCCGCTGGTTCTTGCTGTTGTGATGATGGGGCTGATGTTCAAGAACACTGACGATCTGATGGCCCGCGCCAATCAGTCCATTACTGCACTGAATGCTGTGATGATCGAGTACATCAACGGCATGAAGCTGATCAAAGCTTATAATATGGGAAGCAAATCCTTCCAGAAATTTTCCGGCGCGATCCGTGAGGAAAACGCCATGTGGAATGAAACCGCTCGGCGGATGGGCCCTCCGTATGCAGCGTTTATTGTTGTTATCGAATGTGGCATGCTATTTCTGGTGCCGATAGGCGGGATGTTTTTCCTGAAAGGATCGCTCACAGCCAGCGCGTTTCTGCTGTTCGTCTATGTGGGTTCTATGTATCTGACGGAAATCCGGCCGTTGCAGGAATTGGGTACAAATTTCGCCAATGTGTTGAATGCTGTGACGAAAACCAAAGAGATTCTGGACATTCCTGTTTATAGAGGCGGCACAGATTTTCCTAAACATCATAACATTGAACTGCGGAATGTACGCTTTTCTTACAAGGTGGATGGCTCCGGAGGAGCCAGAGAGGACGATGGAAAAACCGATGTGCTGAAAGGCGTCAATCTTAAAATACACGACGGCGAACGCATGGCGCTTGTGGGGCGCTCCGGCGCTGGGAAAAGCACAGTGATCGAGCTGATCTCTCGCTTCTATGATGTACAGGAAGGCGAGGTGCTGATCGGCGGGAAGAATGTTAAGGAGCTTGACTATGATACCATTCTGAAAAATGTCGCCATTGTATTCCAAAAGACCTTTCTCACCCGCGACAGTGTGCTCGAAAATATTCGCATGGGATCAAATGCCACGCTGGAAGAGGTGCGCGCGGCCGCAAAAAAGGCACAGATTGATGAGTTCATCATGTCTCTGCCACAGGGCTATGACACGAAGGTGGGCAGCTTTGGCTCCCGCTTTTCCGGTGGCGAAAAACAGCGGATCGCGATCGCGCGTGCGATCCTGAAAGATGCGCCCATTTTGATCTTGGACGAGGCCACAAGCGCCTCAGACCCGGAAAATCAAATGGAGATCGATAAGGCCATTGAAAATCTCTGTGAGGGTAAAACGGTCATTGTCGTCGCGCATCGTTTGAGCGCTTTGAAAATGTGCGATCGCGTAGCCGTGGTGGAAAATCATACGATCACCTGCGTAGGCACTCACGAGGAAGTTCGAAAGAACAACGCGTACTACAGAAAAGCCTGGGCGGACTACGAAACGGCTCGGAATATCACATACCAGTTGGAAGGAGGCGAGCAGCATGCGTGAGAACAAGGTGAATGCCAGCGCAGCTGGCAGAGAGGGTGGCCTGGGCCATGATGTTCTAAATAAGAACCGCAATTTCTATATTGGTGTCGGCGGAACCGTCCTTGAAGGGCTGCTTTCCGGCAGCTTGTTTATGCTGCTGTATTCGGTGATGCAGTTTTTGTGGTCAGGGCAGTTTGACATGAATCGTGTGCTGGTTCTGACCGGCGTGATTGCCGGGATTTTTCTTCTCCGCATCCTGATCTACAGCTATGGCTATACCAAAGCGCAGATTGGCGGCGCAGAAGTCAGCAAGAA
>ERZ1034984.909-NODE-909-length-30988-cov-12.584101_pt1 | contig 30988 bp, 26 predicted proteins | sample MGYA00520589_ERZ1034984 | MGnify/ENA primary metagenome ERZ1034984 (study PRJEB33766, sample SAMN09781790) | gut metagenome | biome: gut microbiome | host: Homo sapiens | place: Madagascar | study: EMG produced TPA metagenomics assembly of the PRJNA485056 data... | reverse complement strand
GACTGCCAGAAATTTATGGCAGAGGGATTGTTACGTACAATGATTAAAAATGGACCGGCTGCTCTCGCACAGCCTGATAATTACGAGGCCAGAGCCAACCTGATGTTGGCAGGCACACATGCAATCAACGGCGTTGTGGGCGATGGCTGCTCACCGGCATGGTGCGTACATCCTATGGAGCATGAGCTGAGCGCTTTCTATGATATTACTCACGGAGAGGGACTTGCAATACTCACACCGGCGTGGATGGAGCACATACTAAATGACGACACACTTCCGATGTTTGTGGAGTTTGCAAAAAATGTCTGGGGACTTTCCGGTGATGATGACTATGCACTTGCACACGCAGGCATTGATGCACTGAAGAAATTCTTCTTTGAGACAATGGGCATTCCTGCAAATCTAAGAGCTGTGGGAATCACAGACGACAGGAACTTTGAGGTGATGGCAAAGAAGGCCTGCGAGGGTTCAAAGGGATCGTTTGCACCGCTTAGCAAGGACGATATTGTGGAAATATACAGAGCGGCATTCTAATAAATCGTTCCTGCAAATAACCGGATTAATACCTTGACTGAAATTCTATTTGAGGTATGAGAACAAAATAAGAGTGTAGGCTATCCAATAAATAACCTGCACTCTTTTTAGTTTGATTTGGCTTTTAAATTTATTTATCTTGACACACCCAGCTTTACCATGAGAGCCTCCTGTAAAACGCGTGATACGTTGATATGGGATTTCTCAGCTTCCTGATTAAGCCAATTAGGGAGAGTTACATTTCTTCGTACCGTTTTATTGTCGGTCTTGCGGCGGTATTCATCAAAATCTATATCCACAAACGAAACATGACTAATACCATCATTGTCAAAAGGACCATTTTTGATGTCAATATCTGAAATATCACTTGGAACCGGAATTTCCCTGCCTAGATCCTGTAATGTGATTCCGTTTGCCCCAATGGCATCGCGAGCCATCTCTATAGCGTCTGACAGACCGAAGCCCTCTGTTAATATATCCATATCAGGAACATTAATAAGCACGGTGTCTTTCTTATCCTTTAATTGTGTAAATATAACTGGATATACCTGTTTCATAAATGTCTCCTCCATAATCATAATATACACATTAAGTGTGTATAAGTCAACGGCTTTTTATAACAAAAGATATCTTTATGAAAAATAATATAAGCCATGTTACCACCACAGCGGTGAGAACATGGCTTATTTTTATGTGCTATGATATAAATAATCACTTTATAGGGAATGCAACAGATTCTATAATGAACATAATCACAAATAGAGCAAAAATCACTGCCACATCAAGCAGTATTATGCCGACATAGTGCAGGAAGCGGTTTTTGCTCTTGCAAAGTGGCAGGATATTCTGTACATTGAGATAGTTAAAGCCACAGAAAATTGCAAATATGAACATACCAAGGCAGAAAATCCTTTCAAGCCACAGCTTTGCTCCGTAAGTATTTTCTATTTCCAATGTCAGGCAAAGCCATATTATGAACAGATATGCGACTGAGGATAGCAGCATTTTCCATGGAGTTCTCGTGCGAAATCCGGGTGGGAGGAAACGGGAAGCACTGTCGTGGATATCTCGTTTAGCAGTATCGGCATTGGCTGCATTGTTTGCATTATCATGGTTATGGTGTGCATATTGACTTGAATTACCGGCAGCAGAAGTGCTGTGCTGCGCAGGATAATATGACTGCGACACGGCATTTTTTAACTCTGCCACAGACTGGTATCTTGCGGCTGGTGTCATCTGAGTACATCTTTCAGCAATCAAGTTAAGCCGGTGCAAAATTGGGTCAATGTCGGGAGCCGGAGTGATGCTGCCAAGCATTTCGCGCAATACAACGCCGAGGGAATATATGTCTGTTTTTGGAGATGAAGAGCCAAAGCCATACTGCTCGGGAGCTGCATATCCGGGAGTGCCAATCAGCACGGTATCAGACTCGTGTTGTCCGGAAAACTGTTTTGCAGCATTGAAATCTAAAAGCATAGCATAGTTATAACTGGTGATTATGATATTTGAGGGCTTTATATCGCGATGGATTATAGGCGGAGTCATCGAGTGCAGAGCTTCAAGTATATTGCAGAGCATAATCATGTAGCTTCTGATATCGGAAACACTAAGGTCAGAGTTGTCTATTTTTTCCTGCAGGGAGGTTCCGCTTATATATTCTTCGATTACGATAAGCTGGTTGCTATCTTCATAGTAATTGATAATGCGTGGGATACCGGCCACAGGATTGCGATAAAGGTATTCGTACACGCGGATATTGTATACATCAAGGATTTTCTGGACATAAATATTGCCGGAAAGCGCAGATTGAACCAGATAAACTTTGTGCTCTTCATTTAAGGCTGAGATTATTTTGTAATCGCTCATGGTGCATGTATCCTTTCAGGTATCGCTAATGAGGTAGGAATAGTTACAAGTACAAGTATAACAGATAGGAGAAATTTATGAAGCAAAAAAATACAAAAGAATTGGATGATATCCTTGGAAAAACTCATATATCTGATTTTGATAAATTTTGTGTTGAGCAGAAAGGGAGCATGGATCCGGAGCAAAATGCATTTTCAGAGTACATAAAGGATTTGCTTAAGGAAAAGAGAATAACACAGCAGATGGTGTTTTTGAAGGCTGATATTCCGGAAAAATACGGCTACAAGCTTCTGTCAGGCGAAAAACATACCAGGCAGAGGGATATTATCCTGAGGATATGTTATGCTGCAGAGCTTACATTAGAGCAGACCCAGAGAGCCTTGAGAAAATACGAGATGCCGCAGCTCTATGCAAAAATCCCGAGAGATGCTCTTCTTATGCTTATTTTTAAGGACCGTCCGGGTGGAATTATAGAGGTGAATGAATTACTCAGCAAAAATGGTATGGAAATGCTCAGGACAAGTGGTGTGCAGGAGTAGGTTTAGAATATAATTTTACCACCGCTGCGGGGAGAACAGTATTCATAATGTGATGGTATAATAGTCCTACAATTTACAGAGGAGGACTTAAACCATGAAAAAAAGAACTAATTTACTGGCTCTTGTACTGAGTATCACAGCAATCACTTTTACATTATTGGGATGCAGCTCGGACACAGGGCAAAAAAAGAGTATAGCTGTACCGGGAAGCGCACCAGAGACCGGTGGAGGCGGCGCAGATCAGGCATCAGCAGATGAGAGCATTAATGAGCAGGTGCTTGTAGACCAGGATGGCATCAAAATAACTGCGACTGAATATGTGACGGACAGCATATGGGGAGATGGAATTAAGCTTCTGGTTGAAAATAATTCGGCCAAGGACTATACAATAGGCTGTGATGCACTTATCGTGAACGATTATATGATCACAGATCTGTTCAGCGCGGATGTTGCGGCAGGAAAGAAGTCGAATGAGGTTATGTATTTATCATCAGCAGAGCTCAAAGCAGCCGGAATAGATACAGTAGGACAAATTGAGATGTATTTCCACGCATACGATTCAAACTGGGATAATCTTTTCAAGAATGTATATTCAAAGCTTGAGACATCTGAATTTGCAAACATGGATACGACACCAAACGATGAGGGACAGGAGCTTTACAATGCAAATGGTGTAAGGATTGTTGGAAAAACAGTTGATGAAAATTCCTTCTGGGGAACAGCAATTTTACTTTACATCGAAAACACCTCAGGTCAGAATGTTGGAATAAACGTGGACAATATGTCTATCAATGGATATATGATGACACCGCTGTTTTCAACCACAGTCTATGACGGAAAGAAGTCGATAGATGATATAACCATTATGTCAAGTGATCTTGAGGCAAACGGAATCACGTCGGTTGATCAGGTGGAGCTTAAATTCCATATATACAATGCTGAGAGCTACGATACAATAGCGGATTCAGATGCGATAACATTTACGGCACAGTAAATAATTTAAACATCATATGAAAGTATGATTATTAAACAGTAGAGCTACGCAATATTTAAAAAGATAGGAGAAATTTATCATGAAGGTTTGGAAATTAGTTTCAGGTATTTTATCAATAATTTTATTTGTTTTTGTATCATTTCAGTCATGCGCTGCAGGAGTATCTAATGCATTGGAGGCCAATGGTGAGGCATCAGGAAGTGCAGGAATAATTGTGGCAATTCTTATGCTTGCAGGTGGAATTGTTTCAATCGCTACGAGAAAATCGTTAGGCAAGGGTGGGAATATCGCACTCATAGTACTCTTTGGATTGGCAGCAATTATCGGATTTGCGGGTTATGGAAGTTTTTCGGATCTGGCTATATGGGCAGGCTGGTGTCTGATAAATGCAGTTCTTGCGGTAGTTGCACTGGTTATGGCAAAGAAGAACAATTAAAAAATTAAGCGGCAAACTACCAATACGTAGATTGCCGCTTTTAACATTCGTTTCAAATAAATCAATCATTCTGCACTATAAGTTCTGTTATAATACACTTTATAGAATTTTCGTGTAGCACCGGCTACAAATACTACTGCAAGCATACCAAGGAACGCTTCAAGACTGAAATAGCATACAATCAGTCCGGCTGCAACAGCAACAAGGATAGTTGCTTCGAGACTTTTCTGACCAGCCATTGCATTAATCTGCTGGGAACGTTCGTCATGGTACTCGTTGTAGAGACGCTTGAGAGTAGCTTCATCTTTAAGAGCTTTCTGATTTTTTACAAACTTCATAATTACAAACACTTCCACTACAATAAACAAACCTAATATAAATCCATTAACGAAATTTGCCGCATGAGGATCGCTGTAGGCAGAAGTCAATATACCAGACAGATCCGTTCCTAGTGCAATCAGGCATAAAGCGGTGACTGCTATATAGAAATTATTCTGTTGTTTTATCTCGGTTTTCATTTTATTAATCTTTTTATCCATTTTAAATCTCCTTGCTATAAAAGTTTATTCGTCCTCTACATCGCTGAAATCAAAAACTTCTTCGATAGTCAGACCAAAATGATGCGCAATTTTATAAGCCAGCCCGAGCGATGCTGTGTATTTACCGACTTCGATGGACGTGATCGTTTGTCGTGTGGTACCTATAATATCCGCAAGATCGCTTTGAGACAGCTTGTTTGCTTTGCGCAGTTCTTTTATTTTGTTTTTCATGATGATCACCTTTTGCATAGTTTACTTTGCAAAACTAGAATAGTATATGTGGTTTGAAATGTCAAGTAAACTTTGCAAAAGTGAGGCAAAATCTGTTACAATAAAATGAAAGAATTTATGATGAGATGTAACCCCCACCAAACAAAATCCTACATAATATATAGAAGGGAGGTTTGTGGAAAATGTACACACAGGAACAGATACTTGATATGTATTTTAATCGCAACCAGCAGGCTGTCAGTGCGACCTCGCAGATGTACGGAGCGAAGCTTACCAGGTTTGCAGACACTATGATAGCACATGAGGATGCACTGGAATGTGTAAATGACACATACATAGCAGCATGGAACAAGATACCACCGGAGCGTCCTATGCGTTTCATTTCATGGCTTTACAGGGTATGCCGCAATATCGTATGCGACAGGATTGACTGGAATAATGCTTCAAAGAGAAATTCCAACATGAACTGTATGCTTGATGAGCTTGAGGAGTGCCTTGCAGACAGCAATGCAAAATACGAGGGCGAGCTGTCGGACATTGGAAGGTGTTTATCGGATTTTCTGAACGGACTGGAGACGGAAAAGAGAGTGCTTTTCGTGAGACGCTACTGGTATGGCATGACGATTGATGAGCTGGCAGATATGAGCGGCAGGAGCAAAAGCAGCGTAAAGACCACACTGTTCAGGATAAGGGCAGAGCTTAAAAAATATCTGGATGAGGAGGGCGTATATCTATGACGAAAAAGGATTTATTTGATGGTTTAAATTACATCGATGACCAAATAATTGAAGAAGCGCAGCCGACCGGAGAATCGGCCGGGTACAGTGATGAAATTTATGTAAAAAATCATGAAACCCATCACGGCGGAAAAGAAGATAAAAACAGGAAAAAGCACAAAAAATTTGCACGGGCAGCAAAAGCGCTTGCCACAGTGGCGGCAGTCCTTGTTGTTGCAGTCTTAGGCACGGAGGTTGTGCGGCTTAATAACCGTATAGATGAGCTGGAGACAAAAACTGCAAATGTGATTTCACAGAATAATGCGCAGAATAATGTCTATGCAGGGATAAAGAGCGGTGCAAAGCTTGGGGATTATGAAGCGGCCTCTGGTTACGGGAAATTGTATGATGTGGCAAAAAAAGCCGAGGCTTCCATAAGGAATACTGCATCTGGAGACTTGCTGGAGAGTGCGGATGCAACAGGAATTACGTCTGATGCATCGTCTACAAATAAACAGGAGTCGGCAGCAAATACAGAGTATTCAACAACCAACGTGATGACAGAGGGCGTTGATGAGAGTGATGTGGTAAAGACAGACGGAAAATACATTTACATGGTCGAGGATGGTCAGATATCCATTACGGATATTTCAAAGGGAAAGCCTGGGGAAGAGACGCTGTTTCGTCCTGATTTTGAGGTACCGTCAGATACTGTAGAGGAGCTTTATATCAGTGACGGAAAAATGCTTATCATATCAAACCACGCAGGCGATAAGGATGAGACTATATGCTATAGCTATGATATAGCTGACCCGACGAAACCGGTGCTTATAGGTAAAGCGCGTCAGGATGGATTTTACAATACATCGCGCAAAATTGGCAATACGGTATATGTTTTTTCAGACACATATATAAAGACCTCCGATATGAATAAAAATGTGGCGCTGCAGGAGGATAATCTGGAGAAATGGGTGCCTCAGGTAAATGGCAAAGTGATAAGCTATGACTGCTTCTATATAGGAGAGGATACATACTCAGGCACAGTTATTTCGAGCTTTGATGTGGATAAACCTGATAAGACGATAGATGCAAAATGCATTATGAATAATAGCGGCGAGGTGTACGTTTCTAGCAATGCTATGTATCTGTATCATTCTGATTGGAGTGCAAGCCGTGAGCTTACCAAAATCAGCAAAATTTCGTTTGAGGACGGAGTGATGAAGACCGGGGAGACGACTTCAGTGAATGGTTATCTTAACGATAAATTTGCAATAAATGAGCAGGGAGGGTATCTGTATGTGCTTCCAACCTCAAATACAGGCAGCCAGCCTGTCAATTCGCTTCATGTGCTGGATAAGGATATGAAGGAGGTCGGTGTGATAAATGAGATTGCGCGTGGGGAGAGCATCTATGCAGCCCGTTTCGTCGGAAAATATGTATATTTCATCACATACAGGCAGACAGATCCTCTTTTTGTGGCAGATATCTCCGACCCGACAGCGCCAAAGCTTTTGGGAGAGCTTGAGGTGAGTGGATTTTCTGAATATCTGCATATGTGGGATGATACGCACGTACTTGGAATAGGCTATGGTGATTCGCAGCAGAGTAAGATAAAGCTTACTATGTTTGATGTGAGTGATCCGACAAAGCCGGTTGAGGTGAACCAGAAGCTTATCGACAGTTCTGAGAGCTGGAGTAATGAGTTTGTATACAACTACAAGGCTATTCTTGCAGACCCGGAGAAAAATCTGATAGGATTTACTGCGAATGACTACTATCTGTTTTCGTATGACAGTGAAAACGGCTTTAGTCTTTTGGAGCAGCAGGCGCTGACCTATAAAAATACAGAAGGCTACAGAGGCATTTACAAGGATAATGATTTCTATGTGGCAGGAAACGGAGAGATAAAGCATTTTAAGCTGGCAGAATAGCGTAAATGATAGTGTTACGCAATAAGATATAAAGACAGGCGGCGAATACCCAAAGAGGGTGTTTGCCGCCTTTTTTGTATAATTTTATATACAAACGAAATGTAACAGCATATTTAAGTATGCAATTCAAGGCAGACGGTGATATAATATCTCTGATTTTGATAAAACGGAGGAATTATTATAATGAATACAGCCTCAAAGACAAGACATGTCTTTATTTTGTTTTTGGCAGATATAGTCTGGGGAATAGCCTTTGTAGCGCAGTCAAAGGGAGGGGATGCAGTTGGAGCATTTTCATTCAACGGCATCCGCTTCCTTATTGGTGCGCTCTGCCTTCTGCCGGTCATAAAAATACTGGATAAGAAAGAGCTGACGGTAAACAGACCTGAAAGCAAAAAGCAAAAGAAAGAGCTTTGGATAGCCGGAACCTGCTGTGGAATAGCACTTTTCTTTGCGAGCAACCTGCAGCAGCTTGGAATCAGCATGGGCGCAGAATCCGGCAAGGCTGGGTTTCTTACAGCTACATATATACTTATGGTGCCGATACTTGGGATATTCCTCAAAAGAAGATGCGGAGCCAAAATATGGATAGGTGTATTTATTGCACTGATAGGCATGTATTTTTTGTGCATGAATGGGGCATTTTCACTTAGCGGCTCAGATTTGCTTCTGCTGGCAGGGGCATTGTGCTTTGCGATACAGATACTTGTGATAGACCATTTTGTATCACAGGTAGATGCGGTCAGGCTCTCATGCATTGAGTTTTTTGTCACCGGGCTTGGCACATGTATAGTGATGATTTTTACTGATATGGGACCGTCTGCCGGCGGTATAGCGCAGTGGGCACAGTCGCTTTGCACATGGGATGCATGGATTCCGATTCTCTATGCCGGTATTTTCTCAAGCGGAGTGGGCTATACGCTGCAGATTGTCGGACAAAAGGGCTTAAATCCGGCGGTGGCATCGGTGGCGATGAGCCTTGAGTCGGTGGTTTCTGTGATTGCAGGATGGATTCTGCTGGGCCAGATGCTAGGTGGCAGAGAAATTTTTGGATGTGTGCTCATGTTTATTGCGATAATTATTGCACAGCTTCCGGATAGGGAGTATACTAAATAGGTTACAGTATAAAATGAAATGTGATTATTCAGAATCACTGATAACAAAAAAGCACAAGTATAGTGCGGTTTTGCGAATGTACGTGGGATGAATAGTTACAACGAGACAGGGATTGGATATGAGAAATAATAGCAGAAAAAATTACAGCCGTCGCAGAAGAAATACAGGAGCTTCACAGATTAAGCTTGTAGGAATAGTGACTGTGATAGTCGTTATAGCGATTATAATAGTTATATCGTGCTTTAATAAAACAAAAAAAGACAGTAATAAGGCAAAAGACACAGGAACAGCCACAGAAAATGAGACTGCTGTGACAGAGCAGGTAAGTGAGACGGAGGAAGCAAAGGAGCTTTTTGTGCCAAAGGAGTCCGACGCTACAGCAGCAATCGGAGATGAGCTGGAGAGCTCCTATGCCGTAGTGATTGATGAGCAGGACGGCACGGTTGTGGCCGGAAAGAATGCACATGAGAAAATGTATCCGGCTTCCATGACAAAGGTTATGACAGTACTTGTAGCAGCAGAGCAGGCTGAGAAAAATGCGATAGATGCAGCAAAGAATGAGAATACGGAAATAGACAGGCAGGCTGTGATAGAAAACAAGCTCAACGAGATTGTGACAATCACTAGAGAAGCCACAGATTATTCATATGTGCATGATTGCAGCACAACAGGCTTTTTAGACGGTGAGCAGGTGCCTCTTCGCGATGTGTTTAACGGAACCATCCTGCCATCAGGTGGAGAATCGGCATATCAGCTTGCGCTTTATACAGCAGGCTCCATGGAAGCATTTGTCGATATGATGAACCAGAAGGCAGCAGAGCTTGGTATAGGCCAGACCACACATTTTGCAAACCCTGTCGGCATATATGATGAGAACAATTACAGCACAGCCTATGATATGGCGGTCATCATGCAGGCAGCGATGCAGGACGACATTTGTAAAACAGTACTTTCAAATCATACATACAGCACGGCTGCAACACCGCAGCATCCTGAGAACCTGAACATATCAAATCTGTTCCTGCGCCGAATAGAGGACAGGATGACAAGTGGCGAGGTAATCGGTGCAAAGACAGGCTTTGTAAATCAGTCCGGCAACTGTGCGGTCAGCTATGAGAAGGCAGCAAGCGGAAAGACATATATATGTGTGACAGCAGGCGCTTCAAGCGGATGGCATTGTATAGATAATCATGTGTATTTATATAATACATACACAAATTAGTCAGCATAGCTGATTTTAAGGAGTACAGATATGGCGGGAAATCAAGGCAATTACAGGGAAAAACCCACGCGTAATGAGAAGAAATACAAAAAAGCCAACGGACAGCCGAGACTAAAGGAGAAAAGCAGCCGGGCAAAAAGCGATAACGTATGTCCGTATGCGAAGAAATGTGGTGGCTGCGACTATCAGGGCGTAGAATATCAGGAACAGTTAAAAACCAAGCAGGCATACATGAAAAAGCTTCTAAAGCCTTTTTGTTTTGTGGAGCCGATTGTCGGCATGAAAAATCCGCTCTATTATCGTCACAAGGTTCATGCAGCCTTTGACTGTACGAGGCGCGGTCAGATCGTGGCGGGAGCCTACAGGAAAAACACACATGATGTGGTGGATATCGAAAGCTGCATGATAGAGGAGCAGGAGTCAGATGAGATAATAAGGGACATAAAGGATATGCTCCGCTCATTCAGGATAAAGACCTATGATGAGGACACCGGCTATGGCCTTCTCAGACATGTGCTTGTAAGAAAGGGTTATGCAACAGGACAGATAATGGTAGTGCTTGTCCTGGCATCGCCGATACTTCCGTCGAAGAATAATTTCGTAAAAGCACTCAGAAAAAAGCATCCCAATATCACGACAGTGGTGCTCAACGTGAATGATAAAAAGACAAGCATGGTGCTCGGAGACAGAAACATCACGCTTTATGGCAAGGGCTTCATAGAGGATAAGCTGTGCGGCTGTACCTTCCGCATCTCACCAAGCTCGTTTTATCAGGTGAATCCGGTACAGACGGAGCTTTTATACGAAAAAGCCATTCATGAGGCACACCTCACCGGCAAGGAGCGCGTAATTGATGCATACTGCGGCACCGGAACCATAGGTATCATAGCAGCAAAAAATGCAGGTGAAGTCATCGGAGTTGAGCTAAACCGTGATGCAATCCGCGATGCAGTTACCAATGCAAAGCGAAACGACATCAGAAATATCCGCTTCTACAATGATGATGCCGGAAAATTCATGGTTGAGATGGCGCAAAATGGGGAGAAGGCAGATGTTGTCATAATGGATCCTCCAAGAACCGGCAGCGACGAGGCATTTTTATCATCGGTTGTCAAGCTGTCGCCGGAGAGGGTGGTGTATGTGTCATGTGGCCCGGAAACACTGGCGAGGGATTTAAAGTATCTCACAAAGCATGGATATACAGTGAAGCGTGCAACACCATATGACTGCTTCCCATATACAAGCCATGTGGAGAGTGTCGTATTGATGTCAAGGGTAAAATAGGCAAAGGCAGAAATGCCTAGAAATTAAAGGTTTTAAGACCAATAGTAGTAATTTGAAGTGCTGCTGTTGGTCTTTTTCTTTTGCCTTGCCCCGAACATATCTGTTCAAAGATGTTCCTGTTGGCGGGGGGCTTTGAAGAACAACTATGGATAATTGGTGGGGGTGAGAATATAAAATGGATGATAAAATGATGAGAAAATACTTGATAATATTCGTGAATGAGATTAAAATAAAATAAATGAAGGGAGAATCAATTATGGACTATTTACCAGTACAAGAGTTTTCTAATAAATGGAATATAAGTAAGAGAAGAATACAGATTTTGTGTAAAGAAGGACGAATAGAAGGAGCAAAGATGATTGGTAATATGTGGGTAATTCCTGCAGATGCAAAAAGACCGAATGATGCTAGAACAAAATCACCAATAAAGCCTAATACAGAGAGTGTGTCTGAAGTACGCCGGGAATTAAAAAAAGTACTTAAGAAATTGTACAACATTACGGAGAGACTTTATATAAATGAGGATGACAAAAAGAGTGTGGTTTTGGCTACAATAGCTTATTCATTGTACGAATTTTATTTGGGTGATAAAGAAACAGATGAAATGTATAAAATAATTTATAAAGATATTTCTGGGAAAGAGAAAGAAATTTCTTTAGATTTTTCATTAAAGGAAATTGTAACTGAGTTTATAGAGAAATTCTGTGATGCTCCAGATATTAATAATATTCTATCTTGGGCGTATCAATATACTAATAAAATTATTGATGGGAATATATATAGTCAGACTCAATTTTTTACTGAAAAATACATGATAGATTACCTGATTGGAAATGTTGTTGATTATGATAGAACTAAAAAGATTGTTGACCCATGTGCAGGTGGTGGAAATTTCTTAGTGGAATGTTTAGATTATTTGTGTGACTGTTTAGGTGAAAAAATAAATGTTGATGAAATTATTTTAAATACAAGTAGATTGTACGGATATGATATTGATAAGTCAATTGCAAGAATAGCAATTGTGAATATTAGATTAAGAGCAATATCTATAATGAAACGAGCTAATATCGATGTTGCAAATGAATTATGGGAGCAGATTTGTCCTAATATCTTTGTTACAAAAAATGAAGATACGATTTGTGGTTCTCTAGCAAAAGATAATCGTGTTGTGGTTAATCTTGTAAATGGAAATGAGTTGGGGATGGATGATGCACTTTCAAATGCAGATGCAATAATAACTAATCCGCCATTTGCAACCATAAAGGGAATGCGTCAAGAAGAAAAAGAATTTTTGAAAAAAAATTATCCTGATGCAAACTGTGATACATGCGTTTCGTTTATGGTAGCAATACACAATCTGTTGAAACCAACCGGTGTATGTGGAATAGTATCTCAAAATGCATGGATGCATTTGAAGTCATTTAAAGAAATAAGAAATTATTTCTCAATGCAATACAATATTCAAAAAATAGCGAATCTAGGGTCTGGTGCTTTTTTTGACCTTAGTGGAGAAAAGTCAAATGTTTCTCTTATTATATTTTCGAATAAATACAGGTCAGATAATAAAGTTGAAATACTCAATTTATCTTCATTTTCATTAAAAGAAAAAATTGATAAGCTAATTAGTAATGAAGGTAGATTGTATATTGGGCAAGATATGTTAGATGGACCGAATGGTTACGATTTTTCTGGTAAAGGAACCTTAAATGTAATGGGAGCAAATAAGCAACCGTATCGGAATGTTGCAGTTCCAATGCAAGGAACATCGACAGGTAATGCTAAAGAACTTGTGGGTTATTTTTGGGAACATTTTGGTGAAACGGATTGGGTTGCTGTAAGTAATGGGGGCGGTTACTGCAGATGGCAGGGATTAAATGATAGTGTTGTCAAATGGGGAAAGGAAGGCGAGTACATTAAGTCTCAAAAGGGGTCTGCGTTAAGAAATGTAAAATATTTTGGTGATACTCAAATGGTATTTAGTGATACAGGAACAGCAGGGTTAAATGTTAGAGTTTTGCTGGATAATCAGATTTTTATTGCGTCTGGTCCAGGAATTAGAGTTGTTGAAGGAAATGAATATGCACATTTAGCTTTCTTGAATTCAAGAATAGCGGCATATTATGTGAGAATGATGTCTCCAAAACTTACAATAGCGGCCGGATATATTGGACAAATTCCTGTTAATGATAATATTTATTCTTCGGTTGTTCTTGAAAAAGAAGCACGGTTATGTATTGAGCTAAAAAGGAAAATGTTATCGACAAGACCTAATAATATAGAGTATGAGTCCACATATATACAAAATATTAGTGGTAATTTGCTTAATGATGCTTGGCGAATGTTTAATGATGATCTGATAAATGAACTTCTAAAATTAGAAGTTGAAAGTAAAATAGACCAATTCATTTTTAAGGAGTATGGGCTTTCAGAAGAGGAAGAAAAGTATCTTCAAGATAGTGTTGGTGAATGTGCATATTTGATTGATAGAACGCAGGAAATAGATATCGATAAACTTGATAAATACCTAGAAAAACTAATAGATGCGGCTTGCTGCTTAAAGAGAACAAGAGCATCAAAAAATTCATTAGGAAGCGATGGAGTCCTTGAATATGTTGCTAAAGATTTAGGAGTTAATCCGGAGGCGGTTGTAAAAAAAATACAGGAAAATCCGTTTGAAATGAAAAGAGTATTAAATAAATATATGGATATGATTTTGCATAATATGGTTTTATATAAACTGGGTTATAACACAGATAATGGTGTGCTAATTTCCGAATGTGCAATAACTGAGTTGGTATCTGATTTGATGGATAGGTTTGGGAAAGACTTTGATTATAGTAAATGGATACAGGAATCGTTTAATAAAGTACACAGTGAGATATTTAAAGGTGTTCCTTATCTACAATATGAAAATGGGGTGATTCGTAAGTATGACAGCAAAGTTGCATAATTTGGTTGCTAAATATTTGAATAAAACAATTGATATAGAAGAATGGGAAGATATTAGAAAAAAATATTTTGAATATTCATATTTAGCATTTATGACTATTTGTGCACATGAGATTAAATCTGATTGTGTTGCAAATGAAATAGAAAATATTATCGGAATGAATGATATTATTGAAGAATCAATATTGTGCTATGTCTTGAATATACCAGGTTCGTATGAATTTATTTCTGAGGTATTATCTATTATCAATGATTATGACGAATTTGATATAAACTGTTTATATCAAAGTTATATAGCAACAGATTTTTCTATGATGGATGGTGAAGTGAAATTCGAGGGTGGAAAGAACAATAGAGATATATTGGGTTCATACTATACTCAAGAAGAATTTGCATATGAGATTACTCAAAAAGCAATTGAGGAATATCTTGAAAATAATATTAGAGAAGAAGTAAATGAGTTAAAGATTGCTGATTATTCTTGTGGTGGTGGAGCATTTTTGGTTGCAGCATGTCGAATATGCAGACAAAAAGGGATAAGTGCAGATATTTACGGATATGATGTAGATCCGATTGCAATAATGATAGCTAGACACAGATTGCGTTTTGAAGAAAGTTCGGGGTGTAAAATTTTATTAGGAAATCCATTATTGATTACAAAAAATGATATAAAGCCATTAGAAAAATTTAAGAGGGCAGAGGTAGGAAGATTTTATTCATTGGAAATGGGTGTTGTATCACATGACAATGTAATGATTGCCCTTGGAAATCCACCTTGGGAAAAGATTAGATTTGAAGAAAAGAAGTTTTTAATGCATTATGTAGAAAATCAAGAAATTGGATCAAAGGCAGGGCGAGAAAAATATATTCAGAACATTTCAGAAAATAATAAGTATTTTTATAATTGTTTTATTGATGATTACGAAAAGGCAAAGCGATTAATAAAAAAAGAGGAATGCTTTTGCAAATCAAGCTGTGGTGAGTTAAATACATATGCGATTTTTACAGAATTATGTCGAAATGTGGTTTGCAACAGCGGTATTATTGGATTGATAGTTAAATCGTCACTTCTCAAGATGCCCGTGTACAGTGCTTTTTTTAGGGATATGACAAAAAATAAAGATTTGTATGAAGTATACATGTTTACAAATCGGAATAAGATTTTCAATATTGATTCTCGTGAAGAATTTTCAGTCATTTTCTTGAAAAAGAACAATACAAAAAATCTTAGCATAGCATTAAATATTGAACGATATGAAAAATTTGATGATAGAGAAAAAATAGAATTGTCATATGATTTATTGAATAAACTAAATCCTGAAACGGGAATGATTCCTAATATATGTCATAACGAGGAATTAGAATTTCTAGTTAGCATTTATGAAAAATATGATACATTCGGAATGCGTTATCCAGAATGTAAATTTGGTAGACTGGTTCATTTGACAAATCATTCGGAGAGTATAATTAAACAGAATGATAATGGCTATATTCCTATATATGAGGGAAAGTTTATTGAGTTATATACAGCTAAATATGCTACATTTTCAGGGATGAATGAAAGCGATAAGTATAAAAACAAAGCTTCAGCTAAAATGATTTGTGACATAGATGGCAAAGAGTATCCAGAATCTCGTTATTTTATAAAAGAAGAAGTTTGGAATAATTTATCTAGAAATTTTAATGATGAAGGTGTGATTGCTTGGAGAAGTTTGACATCAGCTACCAATAGAAGAACAATGCTTGCAACTGTTCTTCCATTGGTTCCAACATGTCAGTCTATTCAAATTTTGCAATTGCCTAAGAAGGAAATGCTACACATACTAGCATTATTTAATTCAGTAGTATTTGATTATATTGTAAGATTAAAAATGGCAGGGCTTGATTTGACGCAGACAATTATTAAACAGATTCCTATTCCGGATACAAAATCATTTGAAAAAGAGTTGGTCTATATGGGAGAAAAAGCAACAATTGAAAAGCATATTAATTCTCGAATAAGAATGTTATACGCAAGCGACCAAAGACTGGATAACTTTTTTGCGGATGTGAGTATCTATCCGATAAAGAGAAAAATTTCTAGAAAACAAATAATAGCAGAAATGGATAGATTAGTAGCATTTTTGTATGGATTAAATGAAGAAACATTTGAGAACATACTTCATACTTTTAGTAAGTACTATTCAGAAAAGGAAGTTGAAGCTTATTTTTAGGCATCAACTTCCTTCTGATAAACTTAGAGCATGCCATATGCTCTTGCATTTGCATTACTCATTTTCCCATTACGTGCCCATACGCGGCTGATAGATTTTACATGATTAAGTTCAGATTCAGGTAAAATAGAAAGGGAATAATAATCGGTGTTAATTTTTTCGAATACAAGTATTTTATGAGCAAAATCTCCACGATTTCCATACTTTGATAATTTATCAGAATCGTCATTAGGCTCTCCAGCTAAGTGAATTCTCCAGCTTCCGTTACCAGAAGTGTATTCAATTTTTGATGGAAAATAATCTTTTCCAAGATAGTTGATAGTGATATTTTTTTCTATTGTAGTATCTTCAGGATCAACATCAAAGAACTTTACACCGCCATACATTAGAGTTGAATCTGAATATTCATATGGAGTACCTTTGACAGAACCATATTCTATTTTCCCTAGTTTAGATAAATCAAGAATATTAGCTGACCCACCTGTTACTGCTTTTGTTTCAAACCAAAATTGTTCATTGGTAAAAGCAGGTACATTTTCGGCGGTGGGAGTAATTATGTAGTCGATATCAGGAGTAGACGATTTAGTAAGCAGCTTATGAGGTTTCTGAGTGGTTATTATAGTTGGAATAGTAACATTCTCAGATCCGAATAAGCTGTTTCTCTTTTGCCTTTTCTTCTGGGATACTCTTTTGCTGATATTCTCAATTTTCTGAGATACTTCTTTGGAGATATAATTTGCCTCTAATAATGTGTTAATGTCATCAATGGAATTTATTTTGGTAGAGCAAGAATAGTCGGTATCAGAATATTTTTCTATTATTGAATAAATGTTTTCTAACTCGTTTTTTCCAGTCGATGAATCATATGATAGGATTGAACAACTTTCAAAGTTGGTCCAAAGACCGCCACCAGTCAGGTTGTTTGAACCAATAGCACACCAAGCGGTAGACGAGTCTTCCAATAAATAAATCTTGCTATGGTATGTTGTTGAAAAGTTTTCTGAATGAATAACGTACAGTTCATTGCATAGTGAAAATAGATTAAGCAATGCTTCATACGAAGTTCCATCTAGATCTATACCGATAAATGCTTTGACGTATCCCCCACTTGACTTGAAGTTCTCAATAGATTCTTTTAATCTTAAAACTCCGCTATTTTTTGCAAATGCAGAGAAAATAGTAAAATTTGTATAACCATTTTTTAACTCCGAAATTAGAATGTCACCGAGTTGACCTTGGAATGGTTGATTGATAATAGACATAATATCTTCCTCCTTAAAAACACAACTATAAAAATTATATCACAAAGTAATTAAATTTTATATATTTTTTTGCTTGCTATTATGTGCCTTCAGAGTGATATATGTACATACCCAAAAATCATAAGGAGGTACAAAACATGGTACTACATTTCAATGTAACAAAGGACAAACGAAAAGCTATGGTTCAGGCAATTGAGAAGGAAATCGGGCGCAAGGCAAAATACCTCGGAGTTCCTTCCTGCGCCTACGAAATTGGGAACTTTACGGTAGGAAAGAATGGCGACTTGGAATTCGGAGATTTTGATGGCCTTGATGAGGTTGCACCGATTGTTGATGCTTGCGTTTTGGCAACAGGGGTTATCCCGGCAGGATGGAATAACAATGAAATGGGGGCAGAAGAACCCGACAGTGAGCTGAATAAAGGGGCAGAAACAGGCCAAAGCCTTGGACTTATGGTTTCCATACCGCTTGAAAAGGTAGAAGTAGATAATATTGTGACTTTGTGTCAAAAATGTCATAAGCAAGTACATAGAGGAAATATAGATATTCTTAAAATCTGAGAACAGTGTCGGAAGTTCATAACCCAGTGTTGTTTGTGGGTTTGCGAGATTGCTTTTGTAATTAGAAAGAGGTTTTTTATTCTTCATAATCCTCATAGAGCAATTCAGTTTATAGCATTATATGATATCGTACAAGGGAAGATTTGCACCGATGATGATAGAATGAGGCAGGAAAAGGTGACGAATTTCTTTGGAAAAATAGAACAAGATATCCGTTTGCAAAGTTAGTTCCAAGAAATGGTAATCCTGATAAAAACGAGGATACATTTACTCATATAAGAAATAGTATTGCACATAGCAAACAAGCAGGAATAGATGAATACCTTAATACAACGGAGTTCATAAGTGATGAAATCATATCTCAATTGTTGACAGTAATAAGTGATATTATTTCAGGTAAGGTATCGGTAAAGTAAATAAATTACAATAAGACATAGTTACCAGTTTTAGGCAATTTCCATATTGCCTTGATTTTCTCAACGAGCCATGCCGAGACGGTGTGCATTTTGTCCAAACTTCATGAAGCAAAGCATCAAGTGAGCATGAAACTGGATATGTATGAAATGGATATTGCTGAGGCTGAGAGCAAGGCAACATATGAGGAAGTTAAGAAATATGTGGTGGTCTTGATGAAAGAGGAAATTATACATAGATGGGAAAATGGATGATTCTTTTGAGTATAGCTTGCTTTATAGTTGATATGTTCCTAAAACGCACAAAGGTCGAAAAAACTTTGATATGTTCCCGAGAACGGGGAAAGGAAGTAGATGTGTTTCCGATTACGAATAAGGGGGTATTTGCCTGGCGATGTTGTTATCTATACCATTTTCTCAAGCCACATTGAAACGGATTGTTTACTGTCGCGAGTGTAAGCGTAAAATCAACGATATTATGAAGAAAAACATATTCCATCTTACGTGCAAATGGTGTAGAATAATACCAATACACGGAGGATAAACATGAGGACGCTATATACATTTGACAAACACAACTATTCCGATGATATGGAGGTATTTGAGCGCTTCGCGGTGCGCGCGGTAATTATCAGAGACGGAAAGCTTGCCATGCAGCAGGCCGGTGAGGGTTACTACAAGATACTGGGCGGCGGCATCGATGCAGGCGAGACCAACGAGGTGGCGCTGGCACGTGAGGTGCGCGAGGAGGCAGGGCTTCTTGTCGTGCCGGAAAGCATCAGGGAGTGCGGCAAGGTCATAGAAAAGAGACGTGATATATTTGAGGCTGACAAGATATATTACTGTCACACCTACGTGTATTTCTGTGATGTGAGGGACGAGCATGTGGCAGCACAGATGACAGACAGCGAGATAAGGCTTGAGTATCATCTGTCATGGGCTACGCCGGATGAGATAATAAAGGCCAACAGCGCCTTTCTTGATAAAGAATGGATAGCAAGAGACACTAAGATTGTTGAGTTGATAAAAGAAATGTGTTAAAATAATGCCTGGATGTAAATCCGGGCATTTAATATAAGGAGAAGCAGTATAAATGGATAAAAATAAAATCAAAAATAAATTAAAGGACGATCCGGCCTTAACTCTTGAGGTGCAAAACCCTGAGGTTGAGGCGCTGATGACACAGTATTCGAGCGACAAAAAGGCAGAGACACTCAATAAGCTCATTGAAAAATGCACTAAGAGCAGATTTCTGGTACCTGCAAATGTCGGAGAGAACAACAAGCCGATTCCGCTATTTATTAAAAACGGTGAGGGAGAGGCTTTCATGCCGGTTTATACCTCAAAGGCGCAGCTTTCTAAGGATCATCCGTCACCATGCATTGTAAATATGCCGTTTCTTGCAGTCGTCAATATGGTGGCAAATAAAGAGTCAAAGCTTGATGGCATCGCGTTCAATCCATTCACACATAATCTGATTTTCAAAAAGCCTCTTGTAGAAAAGATTGAGGCAGTGGAAAAAGCAAGAAGAGAGGGACATCCTACATCACCGACAAAGGGCAAGACTGTACAGATGACAGCAGAGCAGTATGTCATCTTTGAGCGTATGCAGTATGAGCATATTTTCCTGCCGGCAAAGATGTTTGAGGGTGGCAAAGAGTTTATGGACCGACTTGCCGATGAGAAGGAAAAGCTAATAGATGAGCTGTACGAGGAGGCATATCAGCAGAAGCGTATGTATCCATATATGGAGGAGGATTTTTCTGTTATGTCTATGCAGATTTCCGATACGCTTAATGTCACCAGAGTTGATTTCCCGACAAGAGATATGGCTCCAAACTGCGCAATCCGTGCTTATCTCGTGTGGGATGATGCTGCGTCACAGGGCAGATATTTTGTAATTGATGCGAAGGGGGATAAAACTAGTGAGCTGGCTGAGATTACAGAGGATTACAAGCGTCTTGGATATGGAGCTGCACCGGTTGAGGGTGCTGAGCTTCAGACTGTTCTTGACCTGGTTAAGAACAGTGCAGAGGAACAGAATTAGAAAAGTAATGTAGGGCAGGATATATAAAGGAGGTCGTGTATGAAGGAGTTTTTAGGCAGAATAAAGGCTGATTTTCTACTGTCATCAGTGCTTTGCATAGCGCTGGGACTGGTGTTTATCATATGGAGGGCTTCGGTGCTCACGATTGTGGCCAATGTGCTTGCGGTAGTGCTTATCATCATTGGAGTGGTCTATATGTGCAGCTATTTTTTGAATATAGTTACGAATGGTTTTTCAGCGATGCTGGGGCTTGTGGTTTTGGCAGTGGGTATATGGTTTCTGGTACAGCCAAAGGTTGTGGTGAGCCTGATACCTATAGTCATCGGTCTGGTGCTCATTTTTCACAGCATCAGGAGCATTATTGAGGCGGTGGATGCCAGAAAATACGGTTACGGAGGCTGGAGAGTCGGCCTGATTTTTTCAATAATCAGTCTGATTTTTGGAATAATCTGCGTGACAAATGCATTTGATGTAATGAAGACAGCCACTGTTGTTGTCGGTATCATACTGATTTTCAACGGAGTGTCCAATATCTGGATTACAAGCCGTGCCACAAAGGCGGAGAGCGCCTACAACAAGCAAAAGGAGTTTGAGGCAACGTTTGTTGAGGATAGAAAAGAGGACAATTAAGCAGTAACAGAAAGGCGACAGAATGCGTCGGATGGAGTTTAAGATGGAGAGACCCGGACTTACCAAGGTCGGTGACCATCTGAAGGTAACAGAGAGCAAGCTTCCAACTTCATATTATTATACGATAGAGCATGCGATTGCCATGTCGGGAAACTACGTGGTCAGCGAGAGGCTCAAAAGCCGCGAGGGCGATGTCGTGGATGTGAGGGAGACTGAGAAGGGCTACTTTGTCACGATGGAGTTTGATGAGTAATGACACAGCAAGGTAAGAATGCAATAGATCTGGTGCTCGCTGAGAGCCTTATAGAGCTTTCAGCGAAAAAGCCAATCGATAAGATTACAATTAAAGAGATAACGGACAAGGCCGGAGTTATCCGCCCCACGTTTTACAATCATTTTCAGGACAAGTACGAGCTGATAGAGTGGATTATCAAAACCGAGCTGCTTGAGCCCATCAAGCCGTTGCTCAATGCCGGAATGATTTTTGAAGCGATTGTGCTGATGCTCAATAATATCACGGCAAACAGTGTTTTTTACAAGAAAGCACTAAAGCTGGAGGGTGCAGTGACGTTTAATCAGATTGCCATGAAGTGCGTCTATGAGATGTTTATGAATATCATAAGCGAAAAGAGCACAGGAAAGAAATCCAAATACCGCTGGCTCACACCGGAGGTGATTTCTACATATTATGCGCAGTCGTTGTGCTTTATCACGGAGGGCTGGATAGCCCAGGGTATGGATGATATTGAGCCGAAGGAGATGGCTGAGGCATACATGTATCTGATTACGCGCTCAATGGATGATATACTAAGTGAGTTGTAAATATGAAAATGCTGTGAAAAAGTGTCAGAAATCAAATACAATATCATATATGTGTCATATCGGATATACAAATTGATGGATTTGTATATCTCACATGACAAATCGAAGAGATTGAATATTTATTTATTCGGTCTTTTTTTTTATACTTCAATACGAATAAAAGAAAGAGTGGTGAATCTAATGATTAAATTTGGAAAAGGAGTCGTAAAACATCGTGTGCTGATACTGATAGTTGCATTTGCGCTGCTTATACCGTCGGGCATCAGCTTTATCAACACGAGAATCAACTTTGATATCCTTTCTTATCTGCCAAGCCAGATAGAGACTATGAAGGGTCAGGATATCATGGTAGATGAGTTTGGAACCGGAGCGTTGTCATTTGTGATCTTGGAGGATATGAAGGATCAGGACATAGAGACTCTGGCTGATGACATTGAGGACCTTGAGGGGGTTAAGGATGTCATCTGGTACGGAACAATCGCTGATTCCACATTGCCAAGAGAGGCAATTCCGGATGAGGTGTACAACGCATTCAACAACAAGGATGCAAACAGCCAGCTCATGCTCGTCACCTACAGTGACACAATGGGTTCGGATGAGACAATGGAAGCCGTCAACAAGATGGATAAGATGGTGAAAAACCATTGCTTCGTAGCAGGAATGGCAGCGGTCAACGCAGATACAAAGACACTTGTTATGCAGCAGGCTCCTATATATGTCATCATAGCAGCATTGCTTTCAATGCTTGTCATGGGAATTACAATGGATTCAATAATTGTTCCGATGTTATTCCTCCTAAGCATAGGAATGGCTATTATCTATAACCTGGGAACAAACTTTATACAGGGACAGATTTCATATCTGACACTGGCACTGACAGCAGTATTGCAGCTCGCCGTAACAATGGATTATTCGATTTTCCTGTGGCACAGCTATCAGGAGCAGATAGACAGATATGACGGAGACAAGAAGCGAGCCATGGCACATGCCATTTCACACACAATTGTCTCAGTAACAGGAAGCTCAATCACAACAATCGCAGGCTTCGTAGCCCTCTGCTTCATGAGCTTTACACTTGGACTTGACCTGGGAATCGTAATGGCAAAGGGCGTTGTATTCGGAGTTATCGGATGTGTAACAATTCTCCCTGCACTGATTCTTGCATGTGATAAGGCAATCGAGAAGACAAAGCACAAGATTCTTATGCCGGATGTTTCCAGGATTGCAAGCTGGGTAACAAATCATTATAAGATACTTGCAGTGATTTTCATCGTAGTGCTCATCCCGGCAATATACGGATACACTCATGATCAGGTCTACTATGACCTTGCAGGAACCATGCCTGACAGTGCATACAGTAAGCAGGCCAATGAAAGACTCGACAAGGAGTATGCTATGGGTGCCACACATATCATCATCGCGCCGAGCGATATGTCAAAGGCAGACAGCATAAGCATGATAGATGATATAAAGAAGGTCGATGGAGTGAAGCTTGCGGTATCGCTTGACTCAATACTCGGACCTACCATACCGGATGATATGGTGCCGGATGAGGCAAAGGAGATATTCAAAAACGGTGATTACCAGATGATGCTTGTTTCATCAAAATATGAGACAGCATCTGATGAGGTAAACAACCAGATTACAGAGATTAAAAAGATAGTAAAGAATTACAGCGAGGACGCAATGCTTATCGGTGAGGCACCTTGTACAAAGGATCTTATCACTATCACAGATACAGACTTTAAGCGTGTAAGTGCAGTATCAATCGTATTGATATTCCTTATCATCCTGATTGTATTCAAATCAGTATCGCTTCCAATCATACTTGTAGCGGTCATCGAGTTTGCAATCTTTGTAAACATGGGAATTCCGGGATTTACAGGAACAAAGCTTCCGTTTATCGCGAGCATCGTAATCGGAACCATACAGCTTGGTGCAACGGTTGACTATGCGATACTTATGACCACAAAGTATAGAAAGAACAGATACACCGGAATGGACAAAAAACCGGCAATCACAAAGGCACTTGCAGATTCGACAAACTCAGTTATAGTCAGTGCACTCTGCTTCTTCGCCGCAACCTTTGGTGTAGGACTTTATTCAAACATTGATATGATCAGTTCTATCTGTATACTGCTTGCACGAGGCGCAATCATCAGTATGTTTGTAGTAGTATTTATACTTCCGTCAATGTTTATGATTTTTGACAAAGTAATATGTGCCACAAGCGCAGGCTTTAAAAATAAGAACCTGACAGCTTAGTAATCTGATTAATCATAAATGAGGGAAAAAATACTTTTTGGCCCTCATAACATAAAAATATAACCTCAAAAACAAAATCAGGAGGAATAAGACATGAAATTACCAGAATTGAAAGAAAAGTTAAAAAGTAAATATATTGTCCGTGTTGTAGCCGGAGTCCTCACAATAGCACTTGTAGGTACAGGAATCGGAGCAACAGCGGTTTTTGCCGAGAAGAACAGCACTGCAGTCACAGCCGAGGCAGACAGCACAACAGGAAGCAGCAAGGATGCTGATGACATAGCAGATAAGCTCATGGACAGCGTATCATTAAAGGATAACGATGCAGACAAGGACGAGAGCGTATATCTCATCTCAGATGCAAACGGCAACGTAAACAAAACAATCGTAGTAGATCACCTTAAAAATAAAGACAAAAAGGATACCTTAGATGATGCTTCAAACCTTTCAGATATCGAGAACGTAAAGGGTAAGGAAAAATTCACACAAAGCGGTGACAAGCTCACCTGGCAGGCCGGTGGCAAGGACATTTATTACCAGGGCACAGCAACAGAGGAACCACCTGTAACACAGAAGGTTACATACTACCTCGATGGAAAAGAAATCTCACCTGAGGACCTTGCAGGAAAGTCAGGAAAGGTCAAAATCCGTTTTGACTACACAAATACCACATCATATACAGAGACAGTAAACGGCGAGAAGCAGACAGTTTCCGTACCATTTGCAGCAGTAACAGGACTTGTACTCGGTGATGGTTTCGAGAATATCGAAGTGACAAACGGCAAGGCAGAGGTAAGCGACTCATCAAGCGTAGTGCTCGGCTATGCACTTCCGGGCTTAAAGGATAGCCTCGGAATCAAGGACGGAGATCTCGATGGCGATGTAAATATCCCTGAATACATGGAAATGACAGCAGATGTGGAGAATTTCTCAATGCCTGCAGCCATGACCTTCGTGGTAAACGCATCTGATTATGTAAGCACAGACGGAATTGACACATCAGACCTCGATGACATGATAAATGACTTAAAGGATGCCTCAACACAGCTTCAGGATGGTTCAAAGACACTGGCAGAGGGTACCGACACACTTGCTGACGGACTTTCAACATTGCAGAGCAAGCTCGGCACATTCGCATCAGGAGTTGGCACACTGCAGAGTGGACTTAAGACATATACTGATGGAGTTAGTACATTAAGTGGGGGGCTGAATACACTTGGAAACAGCACAGGAACCCTTGTGTCAGGAGCAGATAAGCTTAATAGTGGAGCAGGACAGCTTGCAAGCGGAAGTGCAACACTTAAGGATGGTTTGAAGTCATATACGGATGGAGCAAATGGTCTTGCAAAGGGAGCAAGTGATTTAGATGCCGGTATGGATACACTTAAGAGTGGCACAGACACGTTGTCACAGAGTGCTCCATCTCTTGTGTCTGGTGTAAATTCTTTGTCAGATGGAATTAATACTTTAGATAAAGCTTTAAAGACCCCGATGTCAGATGAAGAAGCTGCAAAGTATAAGGAAGCTGCAAAAGCAGAAGTAGATGCAAAACTGGCAGATGATACTAATGCTACAAGTTATAATAATACAAAGAAACATGCTGCAGATGAGTATTATAAAGAAATGACAAGCGGTAGCAGTGTTGAAAACACTGTTGAGAGCCTTAAGGCTAATAAAACTTTATATAATATGATATATTCAACAGTTGAAGCACAGGTTAAACAACAGATTGAGGTTGCTGTTGTAGAAAAGGCAGGTGAGACCGCTGTTAAAGGGTATCAAGACAAGTTGGGTTCAAGAGAATCAGCAATAAAAGCAATATATAATGCTTCCGGCAAAGATTACGATAACGATGTTAAAGCATTATCTACAAGCAATACTGACAGTCAGTTAAAAACTATGGCTACACAGGTATTAGATGGAGTAGCAAGCAGCTCAAAGGATGCAGTTGGAACATCTGTTGCAGACGCAGCAAAAACGGGAGCTGAAACCGGAGCACAGGAGGCTGTAATTACCGGAATTGATTCTACAAAGAAAAATATTTCAGACCAGATTAATGCAAAACAGGAGAGTGGAGAGAGTCTGGTGAGTGGTGCAACAAAGCTCAATGCCGGAGCTAAGGTCTTGGCAGAAAAATTACCAGAGCTTGCCAAAGGTGTTGCAAACTTAAAAGATGGTTCGTCTCAGCTTAGCGCCGGAGCAGCAAAGCTTACAGCAAACAACGATACATTAAATGCCGGAGCAACAGCACTCAATGCTGGAGCAAGCCAGCTTTCAGCCGGAACACAGTCACTCATGAACTCAGTACCAACGCTCACAAGCGGAATCAAGCAGCTTGTAGACGGTTCAAACACACTTGTAGCAAACAATGCACAGCTCAACAGCGGAGCAACACAGCTTGCAGATGGAACAAATCAGATAGTTTCAGGCGTTGACCAGCTCACAACAGGCTCTAAGACACTTGCAGAGGGTGCACACACACTTGCAGATGGTATGGTACAGTTTAATGAGGAAGGAATCAACAAGATTCTCGACGCATACAACGGCGACTTAAAGCCATTCACCGACAAGCTTCAGGCAGTAATTGACGCAGGCGAGGAATATCAGACATACTCAGCAATCGCAGACGGACAGACAGGTAGTGTAAAATTCATTTATAAATTAGCTTCAATAGATGCTAAGGCAGATAGCGACAAATAATTAATTAAAGGATGTTTAAAGATTATGGGAGGCAAAAATGGGCTGGATAGAATATCTGTTAATCGTGGCGGGAAGCTCACTGGAGATTTTCGTTGCGATGGAATGTCAGGGATCCCTGATCCAGAAAGTAAATAAGAAACAGCTTACAGCCATTTGCTTCATAGTTGCAGTTTGCCAGTTGTTAGCAATGTACATCGGGTATTTTCTGTCAAGCTTTCTTAATGGGAAATACTCGGTGAAGGATGAAGCACTTTTAGGAGAGATAATTTCTATCGGAATACTGATAGGACTGGGGATCAGGCTTATAGGAAAGGCTATAAGAAACGAAAGGATTGAGGAGCATTGTCAGGCGCAGCTTGACATGAAAAGAGTGCTAAAGATAGCAGGAATCACCGCATTTTATACGGTTCTTGCAGGAATAGCATTCGGCTTCCTTGGTACCGGATTTTTCACCATTATGATAATGGTGGCGCTGCTCACTGTCATCTGTATAGTGGCAGGCATTTACACAGGATATCATTTCGGTTTTGAGCAGAAGACAAAGGTATATATCGTGGGGGCGATACTCTTTTGGGCGGCTGGGATTGATGTGATAGTAAGGCTTGTAAGTGCAAAATAATGCATAGGGCTCTGTTCGTAAGGACAGGGCTTTTTTGCTGTCTGAAATAAGGTGTAAACTTCTGTTGAAAACTGTTTATAAATCTTTAACAATTTCAAATGCTTTTGTCAATATTTTTGCGGCAGTAATATCGTTTTACTGTCGCAAAATACTAATAAATCTCAAGCTTCTGATCAACCAGTGATTCACCTTCATATACAAGCTTAAGTGTGAAGAAATTTTCTTCATTTTCAAGAAGGAGCTTTAAGAAGATAGCGTCGCCTTCCCAAGTAGGAAGTGTGGGCACGATAGTTTTATCAACCCATTTGAGGTCGCCTTCGTTGCATGTGATAAGCTTGCCGGAAAATTCATCAGCAGTGAAAAGACACATTAATTCCGGCTCCTGTTTATCACTTATAAAAGTTATAAGTGCGCGGAAACGGTAAGAAGTGAGTGTGAGCCCTGTTTCCTCTTTGACTTCGCGGAGCAGGCAGTCTTCGGGTGATTCACCATTCTCGGCGTGACCGCCAACGCCAATCCATTTTCCTTCATTTATATCATTTTCTTTTTTAATACGATGAAGCATGAGATATTGTCCATCGTGTTCTATGTAGCATAAAGTAGTTATTTTCATGATATACCTCCGTCAGATGATTATAACATAAAATGTTAAGGAAAGAGCCAATATGCGCAGAAAACTGAACGAAAAAGTCCGTCGACCTAAAAATCCAGTAAATATAATGGTTTAAAGGGTGTTTTGGGTGACAGCTTTGCAAAAAACCAGCTTATTTTTATGTATTTTACATGATTTTGGGGTGAAAAGTCTGTCGATGTCAGGGCTGAATAGTGACATATTGCTAAATGCTTGAAAATCAAGGATTTGCTGACATTATGATGCTTGAGGTCGACGGACTTTTTTACCTTTTTATATTGAATTTTCGATGAAAATGGAGTAGTATCATTTGTAGATACTGATTAAATCGGTTGAAATACATTACCTATGAGGAATTGACACCGTCCAAATCATAAGCCTCGAGAATGACTTTCTTGGCAGATGCAAGAGATACATTACCTATGAGGAATTGACACAGAAAAGTTCTTTTTACTATTTTTTTTGATTTTTTGCTAGATAGACATTACCTATAAGGAATTGACACAATATAAGTCTCTCCTTTTAACCCTAATTTTTGAGTTAGGCTGGATATACATTACCTATAAGGAATTGACACTCATAAGTTGATTCACAAACTATATTTGAGATATGATATACATTACCTATAAGGAATTGACATGATATCTTAGGTACCATGTCAGTGTACATTTCTATGCGCAATATAGTAATTACATGAGATTTCAGTATTTATAGAATTTTATAGTACAAATTATAGAGAAATGTTAACAGTAGAATTAGCAACTTTACGGGCAAGGGGTGCATATTGATATAACTGTGAATGAAATGTAGAGGAATCAAATATAAAAGCTACTATGGAGAATTTGTTAGCAAAAAGAGACAGCAGTGGAATTGATGGAATGAAACTATCTGATTTACCGGGATGAAGGAAAGTCGATTGCGTAGGTGATAGCATACAAACATGACAATATTGTCGGTAGGTTTTCATGCAAGGGATTTGATACGTTTGGTCCATTCAAGCTGATTGGCGGTGTATCAAAGGGACATCCGGATGAGAAGGATATTGCGGCGGCAGTAGAGTTTTACAACGGAATAACAGAACAGCCAGTGTTTCTGAAATAGAGAAACACTGGCTGTTTTTATAATACTAGTTTTTTATAGCTCAAGATTCAGATAAATCTCATCACGTTCATCTTGCTCAATACAAAGATAATGTTGCGTGGTTTTATAGGATGAAAACGACCAGCTTACTATAACTATTTTACAGCATACACAGAATTATAATTATAGCAATAGGCTGATAATTAACAATTATATTATTCCTACGATAGGAAACATGTGTATAAAAAGGTAATGCGGTGGATTAGAATATGGTGAAATGAGTTAAAAAATCCGTCGACCTCCAATGCTAGTAAATACAAGGGGGTAGAAGGTGTTATATTGATCTGAATAGTACTATTTTATATTAATTTGCGTAATTTTTGCTTAGAAAACCTGTCGATGTCAAAGAAAGATTGAGGAATAGTATAGAATGCTGTAAAATCAAGGGGTTACATAGACGGAGTTGTTATAGGTCGACGGACTTTTTGAACATTTTAGATTGATTTTGAGATGAAAATGGAGTAGTATCATAATTAGATACTGATAAAATCAGTTGATATACATTACCTATAAGGAATTGACACTCATAGAAGCCTCTTTTTACTTGAATAGTATCATCCAAAGAGTCATGATATACATTACCTATAAGGAATTGACACTTTTTAAATGTTTTTTTCATTTCAATTATACATGATATACATTACCTATAAGGAATTGATATGATATCTTAGGTACCATGTCAGTGTACATTTCTATGCGCAATATAGTAATTACAGGAGATTTCAGTATTTATAGAATTTTAATAGGATAAATTATAGAGAAATGTTAACAGTAGAATTAGCAACTCTGCGGACAAGGGGTGCATATTGATATAACTGTGAATGAAATTGTAGAGGAATCAAATATAAAAGCAGCTATGGAGAATTTGTCAGTAAAAAGAGACAGCAGTGGAATTGATGGAATGAAACTATATGATTTACCGGGATGAAGGGAAGCCAATTGCGTAGGTGATAGCATACAAACATGACAACATTGTCGGTAGGTTTTCATGCAATGGATTTGATACGTTTGGTCCGTTCAAGCTGATTGACGGTGTATCAAAGGGGCATCCGGATGAGAAGGATATTGCGGCGGCAGTGGATTTTTACAATGGACTAACAGAACAAGCCAGTGTTTCTGAAATAGAGAAACACTGGCTATTTTTATAAGTCTGTTCTTTTTATAACTCAAGATTCAGATAAATCTCATCACGTTCATCCTGCTCGATACCCAGATAATGCTGCGTGACTTTATAGGACGAGTGATTGTAGACATCCATCAGCAGAGCAGGTGGAGTGCCGTTCTTCCAGGCGTGATATCCAAATGTCTTTCTCAGAGAGTGACAGCTGA
>ERZ1034984.908-NODE-908-length-31010-cov-6.668390_pt1 | contig 31010 bp, 20 predicted proteins | sample MGYA00520589_ERZ1034984 | MGnify/ENA primary metagenome ERZ1034984 (study PRJEB33766, sample SAMN09781790) | gut metagenome | biome: gut microbiome | host: Homo sapiens | place: Madagascar | study: EMG produced TPA metagenomics assembly of the PRJNA485056 data set... | reverse complement strand
CTTACGGTAATGTCATCGTCGGCCGGCTTGACATTGCGGTAGTCCACCTCGCCCTGTCCGAGCAGGTCAATGTTGGTGTAGACTTCCTCTACGTCCGGCGCCACACAGGTGTAGGTGGCATTTCCCGTCACCTCTGTCACCTTCAGCGCAATGCCCTCCGGATGCTCCTCATTGGCTCCAAGGATCGTGATATCGCCCTGTGCCAGAGCAGGGGCATTGTCCTCCTCAAACTGCAGGGTATAGCCGTCTGCGTCCTGCTCTACCGTGTATCCGCTGCAATCAGAATTGTCCTTTACACCCGCCGCGTAGGTGGACTTGTCGTACTCGGCTTTGCCGCTCAGATCAGCGGAAACGTTCCACTCGCGGATCTTCTTTTTGACCTGTTCCACCTCTTCCTTTGTGACGTACGCATTCGGGGAGAATGTATTCCCGGACAATGTCATGATGCCGGCCTTGACTACATTGGAAACTTCCTGCTGATAGCGGGAGTCTCCAATGTCCGTGCAGGAGATCAGTTCTCCGTCGAACTTGAAGCCCAGCGCTCTGGACAGCGTGTAAGCCATATAGTCACGGGTAAGCATGTTCACCGGATAAAAATACGGAACGTCCTGCACATCATTCTCCACCGGAAGCAGACCATAGCGGTAGGCCGCCTCGATCTGCAGGGCACCGGAATAGTTCTCAATGTCCGCAAAATCATAATCCACGGCATCGGCCTGGATCCCGGACACGTCGATGGACATCTCCTCACACAATGTCTTGATCCAGCTTCCTCGGGTGACCCGGTTGTCCGGTGTCGAGGTCGGCCCCGGTGTGGCCGATGGCTTTGTACTCTTTACCGGCTTCGGCGTGATACGGACTGCTGCTGCGTTCTTTACCTTGACGGTCAGGCGCAGCTTCTTCGTCTGAACTTTTGCCCCCTTGCGGTAGCTGACAGCCACCGTCACCTTGGCAGTACCTTTTTTCTTCGCGGTGACACGGAGCTTGTTCTTGCGCACCTTCACCGAAGCGACTTTTTTCTTACTGTTCTTCGTGATGCGGATCTTCCGGATCTCGCAGTCTTTGGCTGCCCTCACAGCAACATTGGTTTTCTTTCCCTTCTTCAGGGTGACGCTTTTCTTGCTGAGCTTCACATCCGCTCTGGCTGCCGCCGCCACACCGGCCGGATCCAGAGACAGGATCATGGCAAATACCAGCAGATACGCCATCATTCTTTTCACTGTCTTTTTCATAAGGCTTCCTTTCTTTTATTCCCTGTGTTCCTTTCAGGTTCTCTCCTGTTTCTTTCAGCAGTTCCGGGAACTCTCCCCATTCTTTTTCAGGTTGTGTTCCTGTTCCAGTTTATCCTCTTCCTCCTGGATCAGCATAACGCACAGGCTGACCAGCAGGAGCAGGCTGGATACCCAGATCGTGTGCATCCCCAGTTTACGGATCAGCACACTTCCCACGCCGGCACCCACACCGAACAGCAGGATGATCGCAAAATAGTGAAGGGATTTGAACAGGGTCTCCCGGTTATGATTCTCCCGGTAACTGCAAAGAGCCTCCATGCCGCTGCGGATATTGCCGATACACATGGTGCTGGCAAACGCATAACTATGTACCTTGCGGAAGGACTGCACCTGCATTGCACAGGAGAAGGATACCAGCGCATTGGCCAGAAGATTCAGCCTGGTCGGCATAAACCCCACGGCGAACAACAGCACGATCTCCACCAGCACCACCAGCTGCCGCCAGTGAAACCTTGGCCGGTTCTGGAACGAACGCCGCACCTCGGTCGCGGCCGCCACACCCAGTGCAAAGAACAGAAGCGGCACCAGATAATGCAGTGCGCGCCTCAGATTGCCGGCAAACAGGTTCTGGCTGAGCAGGACGATATTGCCGGTCTGCGCATTGGCAAAGACCTCTCCCCTGGAAATATAGGTGTAGACATCCTGAAGACCGCCGGACACTGACAACAGCGCGGCGATTCGGAACGACTCCGACATCTGCTTACTCTTTCTCATCATTCTCACCTTACCTCTCTGTCCGTTCCGTACACGCCGACCGACAGATCGACCGGCCGGTACGGGATCAGCATGGCCTGCAATGCATGGTAAATGTCGGACTTGCCCGGCCACACCGTCGTCATCAGCTGATTATGTTCATCGAGCTGGTGATACCAGGAGCCACAGTTGTGATCCAGCACCACCTCATCAAGATATTCCATGAATTCACTGTAATCATCGGCATATCCGGCATCCCCGGTCACGCGGTAGAGCACCGCGGAGGTATTGATGGCTTCGGCCAGTGTCCAGTGCATGCGGTCGTGCACCACCGGACGGCCCTGCCAGTCCGTCGTATAGACAATGCCTCTGGCTCCATCCACATTCCAGGCATCGGCCACCGCACGCCGGTACAGTTTCCCGGCCGTCTCCAGATACGGAGCCGCCTCCGCGCTGTCCACACCGTAGGTCGATGACGCCCACTGCACGATCAGCCGTGCCCATTCGATCCCATGCCCCGGTGTCGCACCATATGGCTTGAACGGATCGTCCGGCTTGTCCCGGTTCTTCTCCAGATCCGGTGTCCAGTCCTCATGAAAATGCTCCGGGATCCGGTAGTCATTGTCACCGGCCCAGCCCACGACATGGTCTATGATACGTCCCGCGCGCACGCGGTATCTGTCCTCTCCGAGTGTATCTGCTGCCGCCAGAAATGCTTCCACCGTATGCATGTTGGCATTGATGCCGCGATACGGATCCAGCTCGGTAAATTCCGTGTTCCAGGTGTCCACGGCCAGACCCTGTTCCTCGTCCCAGAACTTCTCATCATAGACTGCCAGTGCATCGTTTAGCAGTTCTTTCGCTCCGGCAGCCCCCACCAGACTGGCGCTGCAGCCTGCCAGGATCACAAACGCATGGGCATAGCACTGTTTCGTCGGCAGGATCCCGCCATCCGCGGTACGCCCCGCATACCAGCCGCCGTGTTCCCGGTCCTGCAGTTCCCCTCGCAGTCCCGCTACCGCGGCCTCTGCCAGTTCCCTGCTGCCCGGATGCCCAAGCACCGTCCCCAGGCTGTATACATGGGCCATGCGGCAGGTGATCCAGGTCTCTCTGGGACGATCCTTCCACGTCGTCCCATCGTCTCCGAGATAATAGGCTCCGCCCTGCGGCGAAGGAAACTGATGGCCAAACGCCAGCAATGCCTCTGCATTCTTCTGCAGAAATGTTTTATTCTCCTCGGTATCTATCTGGTATTTCCTGTCTTTTATCATCTTCTCACATCCCTTTCTCCGGCCGCTCACCGGATATCGTACACGCTGCGCAGGCGGATATCCTCAAGATTGCCGGACATCACGGTCACCCTGCGGCTGCCCGGATCCATGTCAAAAAAGTTGTCCGAGAGGATCAGGTCATCCTGCGCATTGCGGATCTCCACGCCCTTTGCATAATGCTTCGCCGTCACCACAATGTCTCTTCCCTGGATCTCACAGGAAAGCTGCGGATCCACAAACCGGAAATGCTTTGGCGGACAAAACAGCACCGATCCGCTGCCAAGCATCTCCTCGCCGTCGTAGAGCTGATAGCTCACATAGTCACCGTAGAGATCCGCCTCCGGAAGCGCTCTTCGTTCACACCACACCGCGGAAAACGGCGCGCTGTTCACAATTTCTTTCTCCTCGATCTTCACATCCCCGGATGCATCCCGGAGCTGCCAGCAGACCGTCACCCTCCTTGCATCCCGGGTTTCATTGGAAACATTGAACCGCACGGACTTCTTCACCTCGAATGGCTCCGCATTGACATTCTGCGTCTGGCCGGAAAGACTCTCCTCCTCGCAGGACAGCAGCACCGGTGCAAAGAACCGCTTCGCCGAATAATGCAACGCTTTCCAGCGTCCGTAGTAGTCGATGGACGACCAGGACGCCACCGGCCAGCAGTCATTGAGCTGCCAGTACACGGTTCCCATACAGCGCCCGCGGTTGCGCCGGAAATGCTCCACGCCGTAGCGGATCGCATCGGCCTGCAGAAGCTGTGACGCATAGACCAGCAGTTCCAGGCTGTTCGGATACAGATACATCTGCTCCATATAGTTCATGATCTTGCCGTTGGCCGCCGCATTGCGCTGGTGCCGCTCCATCACATAGGAGAACACGTTGCGGTCCTCCGGCAGTGTGAAGCTCTCGATCGTGCGCATGGACGGGAAGGACTGGAATCCAAACTCCGACAGATAGCGGAAGAAAAATTTGCGGTACTCCGTAAACGGCTTGCTCCCATGCCATACATCCCAGTAATGCACATCGCCACGGTTCGGATCGTTCGGCTCGTCAAACCCGCCGCCGGTGGATGGGCTGGCCGGCCAGTAGAACCGGTCCGGATCTTCTGCCCGAAGCAGTTTCGGGAACAGATATTCATACATTTTCACGTAGTCGCTCTTGATCCGGTGGACGGCTCCCCAGGCTCCCTGATCCACGAACATCTCCATCTCATTGTTGCCGCACCACAGCCCAAGGCTGGCATGATGGGACAGCCGCCGGATCTGATCGGTCAGCTCCGCCATGATGTTGTCCTCAAAGTCCTGTGTCAGCCGGTAGTTCGCGCAGGCAAACATGAAGTCCTGCCAGACGACCAGTCCCAGCTCATCGCAGACATCGAAAAAGCTGTCATCCGGGTACAGGCCGCCTCCCCACACGCGGATGCAGTTGAAATGCGCAGCCACGCACTGCTCCAGAAGGGTTCTGGTCCTCTCCGGACCGGTGCGGGACAGGATATTATCCTCCGGGATATAGTCAGCACCCATCGCAAAGAAGCTCACTCCATTGACCTGATGGGCAAAGGATTCCCCGTACTCATCCGGATGGATATCCATCGTCATCTGCCGCAGGCCGATCCGCTTGTCCACAGTGTCAAGCACCCGTCCATCAGGGCCGCCAAGCAGCTCGATGCGGATCAGATACAGAGGCTGTTCACCCAGTCCGTTAGGCCACCACAATTTCGGATCTTCGATCGTCAGCCCCGTACCGGCATCCTGCCGCTGACAGAGCCATTCTCCCGAAGGATCCTGTACACTCATAAAGACAGCCAGCGGTGTATCCCCCGCAGACGGCATGACCTGGGTATCGCTCTCCACATAGACACGCACCTGATCCAGCCCGTTCTTCCACTCCTGACGGATGTAGCTTCTGGTGAGTCTTGCCTGTTCCACAAAGACCAGTTCTACCGGCTTCCAGATTCCGGCATCGGGAAGTCTCGGGCCCCAGTCCCAGCCGAACATATAATGTCCCTTGCGGATATGCGGGAATCCCTTCATCGCGTCCTCTGTCCCGAGGATCGCGGGATCCTGCTCATAGCGCTCCCGGATAAACTGCAACGGAGAATGAAAATGGATCGTGATCTCCTGCTTCCCCGGCCGCAGAAGGCATCTCACAGGATACTCCCAGGTGCGGTGCATATTGTCCACTGACCCGAGAACCTGTCCGTTAAATCGGACATCTGCGATCGTGTCCAGTCCCTGAAAACGCAGGATCACCTCCTGCGCCTGCGCCAGGTCAGCTTCATCCACCACAAACTCTGTGCGGTAGATGAAATCATGCTCCATCACTGCAAGTGCCTCGTCCTCCTGCGCCCGGTAATAGGGATCGCTCATGCGTCCCTGGTCCAGAAGATCCTGATATACACTTCCGGGTACGGTGGCAGGATACCACTGCTCCTCGCCCTCTATCTGCATCGACCATTCCTTGATTCTCTGTATTTTCATATATGGTTACATTCCCTCTCTTTTTTGATCCTTCGTCTTCCCGCAGACGACATGACTGCGGGCATAGCCCCCTTGTTTTCCAGTCACATTTTATCACAAAAAAACCCGCATGACAGCAGGCATTTTCGCCTGAGCATACGGGTTTTCCTTCTATCTTGGAAACGGCTGTCTCCATATCTGTTTTTATATGGTGGATCAAAGTGCTTCTTTCATGCTTCTGACATATTCTCCCACGTGTTTTGGGGCATCCTTGCCATACTGCTCCATCAGACGCACGATCGCAGATCCCACGATGGCTCCGTCCGAAATCTGCGCCATCCGGTGCGCCTGCTCCGGATTGGAGATTCCAAATCCGATCGCGCATGGTGTCTTGGTATTCTGGCGGATCACATCTACGATCGATGCCAGATCGGTCTTGATCTCGCTTCTGGCTCCGGTCACGCCCAGACTGGACACGACATAGATAAATCCTTTGGCCTCTGCCGCGATCATGGCAATGCGGTTCTCCGAGGTCGGTGCGATCATGGAGATCAGATCCACGTCATACTTGTCACAATACTCCTGGAATTCGTCTTTCTCCTCATACGGAATATCCGGCAGGATCAGCCCATCGATGCCGATCTGCTGACAGGTGGAGATAAACTCGTCTGCCCCATAGGAAAATACCACATTGGCGTAGGTCATAAATACCATCGGGATCGTGACATCCTCGCGCAGCTCCCTCACCATCTGAAAGACATCATCGGTCGTGATGCCGCCCTGCAGCGCACGGATATTGGCTCCCTGGATCACCGGTCCCTCGGCCGTCGGATCCGAAAATGGGATCCCCAGCTCGATCAGATCTGCACCGGCTGCCACCATCTCATGAACGGCTGCCTTCGTGGTTTCCAGATCCGGATCTCCACAGGTGATAAATGGGATAAATGCCTTTTTATTCTGAAATGCTTCTGCTATCTTACTCATGGATATCCTCCCCTCTGTAACGTGCGATCGCGGCGCAGTCCTTGTCTCCGCGGCCGGATATCGTGATGACAATGATCTTGTCCCTGTCCATCGTCGGTGCCAGCTTCATTGCATGGGCTACGGCGTGGGATGACTCGATCGCCGGAATGATTCCCTCTGTCCTGGACAGGTATTCAAACGCATTGACCGCCTCGTCATCGGTCACCGGAACATACTGTGCACGTCCGATGTCATGAAGATGGGCGTGCTCCGGGCCGACACCCGGATAATCCAGTCCGGCTGAAATGGAATATACCGGCGCGATCTGTCCGTACTTGTCCTGACAGAAGTAGGATTTCATGCCGTGGAAGATTCCCACCCTGCCTGTATTGACGGTTGCCGCGGTCTCGAAGGTATCAATGCCTCGTCCTGCCGCCTCGCAGCCGATCAGCTGCACACCCTCGTCCGGAATGAAATGATAGAAGGTTCCGATCGCATTGGATCCGCCTCCGACACAGGCTAACACCGCATCCGGCAGACGTCCCTCCTTCTCCAGGATCTGCTCTTTAATCTCCTTGGAGATGACTGCCTGAAAATCGCGCACGATCGTCGGGAACGGATGTGGTCCCATGACAGATCCCAGACAATAATGGGTATCATCGATACGGCTTGTCCACTCTCTCATCGCCTCAGATACCGCATCCTTGAGAGTCGCTGTTCCGGAAGTAACCGGGATCACCTCTGCTCCCAGCAGTCTCATACGGTATACGTTGAGTGCCTGGCGCTTGGTGTCCTCCTCTCCCATGAAGACGACACACTCCATCCCCATCAACGCTGCCGCCGTTGCGGTGGCCACGCCGTGCTGTCCGGCACCGGTCTCCGCGATCAGACGGGTCTTTCCCATCTTCTTGGCCAGAAGCGCCTGTCCCAGTACATTATTGATCTTGTGGGCACCGGTGTGGTTCAGATCCTCTCTCTTCAGATAGATCTTTGCTCCTCCGAGATCCTTTGTCATCTTCTCCGCATAATACAGTCTGGATGGACGTCCTGCATAATCATTGAGCAGGTCTGTCAGCTCCTTGTTGAACTGCGGATCGTTCTTATAATATTCATATGCTTCCTCAAGCTCATTGACAGCGTTCATCAGCGTCTCCGGAATATACTGTCCTCCGTGGATTCCAAATCGTCCATTCTGATTTGTCATGTCGTTAACCAACCTTTCTTTTATCGATTGCTGACCTCGATCAGCTTTTCCAATGTCTCGTATGCCTTGCCGGAGTCAATGATCTGTCCGGCCAGTTCAATACCCTCTTTCAGGCTCTCTGCCTTGCCTCCGATGTAGAGGGATGCACCTGCATTCATCAGCACGGCGTTTCTCTTTGGCCCCTTCTGTCCCTTCAGGATCCCGCGGGTGATCTCCGCATTCTCCTGTGGAGTGCCGCCACGCAGTTCCTCTTTCGTGCAACGCTCAAATCCGAAGTCCTCCGGTGCAATGGTGTAACTCTTGAACCATCCGTCCTTGAACTCACAGACTTTGGTCGGTGCGCTCATGGAGATCTCATCGAGTTTGTCCATGCCGTACACTACCATGCCACGCTCTACGCCGAGACTGATCAGGACCTGTGCCAGCGGCTCTACCAGATACTCGTCATACACGCCCAGAAGCTGCATCTTTGGAGATCCCGGATTGGTCAGAGGTCCGAGGATGTTAAATACGGTTCTGAAGCCCAGCTCCTTGCGGATCGCTCCGACATACTTCATGGAACTGTGATATTTCTGTGCAAAGAAGAAGCACATGCCGGCTTCTGCCAGGAGTTCCACGCATTTGTCCGGATCCTGCTCAATGTTTACTCCCAGAGCTTCCAGGCAGTCTGCCGTGCCGCACAGGGAAGATGCTGCACGATTTCCGTGCTTTGCCACTTTCATGCCGCCTGCGGCTGCGACCAGTGCCGATGTGGTCGAGATGTTAAAACTCTGTGCATTGTCTCCGCCGGTACCGACGATCTCAAAGACATCCATGCCGGTATCTACCTTGGTAGCGCGGTCTCTCATGGCTGCGGCACAGCCTGCGATCTCCTCTGTGGTCTCTGCCTTGGCACTCTTGGTAGACAGCGATGCCAGAAATGCTGCATTCTGTGTCGGGGAAGTCTCACCTCCCATGATCTCATTCATGACCTTGTAGGCCTCATCATATGTCAGATCCTCTTTGTTTACGATTTTTACGATTGCTTCTTTGATCATACGATTCACCATTCCTTTCTAAAAATGAATAATAAAAATAAACAAACAAAAAAAGTCCTTGATAGAAATTTCTTTCTATCAAGGACGAATCTACTAATCCGCGGTGCCACCTTGTTTCACAGGAACGACCCTGTGCCCTTAGCTGGATACCTTCATATCCACGACAACTGACGTATGTCTTCACGTTGCAGAATACTCTGTAGATTCGATGGATCTACATTTGACTGCACCCTCAGAAGTCCATTCCCAATGCACTAGTTTACCGCATCTCACCAACCGCGGCTCTCTGGAAAACATCATGTAGAGGTACTTCTCTTCCTCAACGGTTTCACTATAAACTGATATAACCATATCACCATGGCAGGATCTTGTCAATCCTTATTTAGCATCAGATTCTTTCGGCATCTCCGCCGGCAGGCTCAGCATACTCTGTATCATCTGCTCACGCTCCTTGAACTTGCCCTCCCGAAGCAGGCATCCTGCAATGCAGGAGAAATATACTCTGGTCAGACAGCTGCTGATCTGCTCATCGGTCATCTCTTCGAGCTTCTTGACCAGCATAATCGCAATACCCTGGGAAAACATGATCATATCATTGACCACGCGGACCGCTCCGTCATGGGACACTCCAAATCCCATCTCCATCTCCTTGATCATCGGCTGCATCATCTGGAACATATCCGTATCAAATACACTTTTGGTCTCCTGGCTCACACCCTCCCTCATAAAAAGCATGGCATAAGCATTCGGATACTGCTTGGCGTAATTGATCCAGCGCATACCAAACTCCTTGAATGCCGGCTTGAAGTTCAGACTCTCGCGCAGATACTCCATACACTCCTTCTTGGTACGGTCATATACTGCTCCCTTTACCTCATCCATTCCCTCAAAATACGTGAAGATCGGTGTCGTGGTGGCATTCATGCGCTTTCCTACCTCGCGGGCGACGACTGCCTCGATTCCTCTCTCCATCATCAGCCCGTAAGCTGCATCAATAATCTGTTCTCTGGTAAATCTAGCTTTTGGTGGCATACTACTCCTCATCTGAAGCGTCTCTGCGGCGATGTCAGATGCAACCCTGTCTCTGCGGTCTTCACCCCACATCTGGTCCGCCTGTGACGCTCCTGCACAGACAGACTCCATCTCCAATCATTATTTGCTACAACACTCGTCTTATAACATCAGTTTTACCCTACTGTTTCATGATATAAAAAACAATATATTTTGTCAACCCTAAAAATACATGACGCATGTCACTCGGAAAGATCCCGGAATCTCGACAGGAACTGCTTGGTACGCTCTTCTTTCGGATTGCCAAACACCTCGTCCGGTGCTCCATACTCCAGCACGTAACCATCGTCCATAAACAACACCTGATCGGACACATCCCTGGCGAATGCCATCTCATGGGTCACAATGATCATCGTCATCTTCTGCTCCGCCAGTTCCTTCATGACCTTGAGTACCTCTCCGGTCAGCTCCGGATCCAGCGCCGAAGTCGGCTCATCAAAGCACAGAATGTCCGGCTTCATGGCCAGAGCACGCGCGATCGCGACACGCTGGCACTGTCCGCCCGACAACTGGTGCGGATAATTATCCATACGGTTTGAAAGTCCCATCTGGCGCAGATATCCCTCTGCCTCCCCGCGGATCTCCTCCAGGATCTCTTTTTTCCTGGACTTGTAGTCCGGCAGTTTCTTTGCCTGAAGCTGTTTGGCCAGCATGACATTGCCAAGCGCGGTATACTGCGGAAACAGATTGAATGACTGGAAAACCATGCCGAAATGCAGACGGTTCTGCCGGATCACAGATTCTTTCAGATAGTTTGGATCGGATCCGTCAAAGATCACATTGCCGTGAACCTTGATGATTCCCTGATCCGGATATCCCAAAAAGTTCAGACACCGGAGCAGTGTCGTCTTTCCACTGCCCGATGATCCGATGATCGACATCACCTGGCTTTCCTCCAGCGAAAAGCTGATATCCTTTAATACCTTTGTCTTGTCAAAGGATTTACAGATATGTTCTACCTCTAAAATAGACATTTTCTTTGTATTCCTTCCTGTGTTCGCTCTTCCCTAGCGGAAGTATTTCATCTTCTTCTCCGCCTGTCCCAGCAGGATCGTCAGAATTCCGTTACAGATCAGATAATAGATCGCCGTAAAGAACAACGGCCAGATCGCGCCTGAGATTCCCTGGGATCCCTTCATGAAGGACTGTCCTGCCCAGATCACTTCCTGCAGGGCAATGATCCGTGCCAGGGAAGTATCCTTGACCAGAGTCAGGATCTCATTGGACAGAGGGGGAAGGACATTTTTCACCATCTGAAGTAACTTGACATGGAAAAAGACCTGTCTCCTTGTCATACCAAGGACGGCTCCCGCCTCATCCTGACCCACCGGGATGCTCTCGATCCCACCCCGGAAGATCTCCGACAGATAGCAGGAATAGTTCAGGATAAACGCCACCGAGGACGCCAGAAAACGTCCGGATTCATCACCGCCCCAGACCGGATTGTGTAAGACCAGTCCCGGAAAATAATAGATGATCAGAAGCTGGATCATCAGAGGCGTTCCCCTGACGATCCAGATGATCACCTTGAACAGCACCCTGACCGGGGTAATGCGGGATCTGCTGCAAAATGAGATGAGCAGTCCCAGCGGCAATGCCCCCAGCAGAGTGACAAAGAATAATCGTAATGTCTGTAAAAAACCGACGTTCAGCGAGTGAAGGACGATCGGTAACTGTTGCATGATTTGATCCATGTTTGCTCCTTTGGCTGCAATTATTTGCTAAGTGCAGCCTGTACGCCGTATTTTTCTGCAATCTTCTCAGTTGTTCCGTCCTCAGAACACTTGTCAAAGAACTTGTTCAGCTCCTCTGCTGCGTCTGAACCCTTGCGGAATCCGACGCCGTACTCCTCACTGTTCAGAGAGATCGTGTAAGTCAGCTTGTCATAGCTGGTTCCCTCTCCGACCATGGCTGCTGCCATCAGGGAATCGATGATCGCACCGTCACAGGTTCCGGAAGCCACTTCCATCAGTGCGTTGGCCTGACTCTCCACCTCGGTACTCTTCAGTCCGTTTGCGTCCGCCTGCTCCTTGCCGGCACTTCCTGCCTCTACTGCAAAATTCATGCCCTTTAAGCTGTCGACGTCTTTGCACTTGTCTGCCTTGTCCTTAGGTACGATTACGATCTGAGCGTTGTTACAGTATGCCTTGGTACACTCCATGGAACTGGTCACCTCATCGGTCAATGTCATACCGTTCCATACACAGTCGATCGTGCCGCCGTCAAGCTCCATGATCTTGTTATCCCAGTCGATCTCGGTGAATTTTACCTTGACGCCAATGCTCTCGGCAAATGCCGCAGCCATATCTGCATCAAAGCCAACCCAGTTTCCTTTCTCATCCTTGTAATCCATCGGCTCGAAATTGGTGATACCTACCACCAGCGTACCGTTGTCCTTGATCTTAGCCAGATCGGATTTGTCAGATTTGCCACAGGAAGCCAGAGAGGCTACCATTGAGATTGTCAATGCAACTGCCAGTAATTTCTTTTTCATGTTTGTCTCCATTCTATGTAAACTTTATTATCCGGGTCATCCGGGTCATATTGGTATCGATGGGATTACTTGTCGCGAACGATCATATTCTCACGATCAGCCCCGGTTCCGATCAGTTTTACGATCGTTCCGGTATATTCCTCGATAAATGTAATGTATTTCTTGGCTGCCTCAGGAAGTTCCTCGTAAGTCCTGCACTTGGAAACGTCTCCAAAATTGCCCTCGAATTCCTGATATACCGGCTTTGCCTGTGCCAGGAACTGCTCGTTGGTGGAAAAGTCTTTGGTGATCTCTCCATTGACATCGTAAGCCACGCAGGCCTTGAAGGTGTCAAACTTTCCGATCGTATCCAGATGGTTCAGGTTGATGTAGTTGCATCCGTTCAGGTTGATGGCGTATCTGAGCGCCACCAGATCCAGCCATCCACAGCGTCTTGGACGTCCGGTCACCGTGCCGTACTCATGTCCCAGATCGCGGATACGGTCTCCTGTCTCATCAAACAGCTCGGTCACATATGGACCCTCACCGACACGGCTGGAGTAAGCCTTGATGACACCGTACACATCGCCGATGTCTCTGGCTGCCAGACCGGTTCCGGTCAGAATACCTCCGATGGTCGGATTGGACGAGGTAACGAATGGATATGAACCAAAATCGATATCCAGCAGCGTTGCCTGTGCTCCCTCGACTACCATAAATTTATCTTCCTTCAGATATTTGTGAAGCAGTGTGACAGTATCGCATACATATGGCTTTAATTTCTGTGCGTATCCCTCATAGTCTGCAATGATCCTGTCTGCGTCAACGGTTGGCTCTCCGTTCATCGCAAGCAGTTCATTTTTAACCTCGACCTGATGTCTGAGGACTTCCCGGAAATTATCCTTGTAAAGATCCTCGACGCGAAGACCGCTTCTCTCGTATTTGTCGCAATACGTCGGGCCGATTCCGTTCTTGGTGGTTCCCAGCTTATGCTTGCGCTTGTTCTCCAGCATGACATCCAGATTACAATGATATGGGAAGATCACATGCGCCTTGTCACTGATCTTCAAATATTTATCAACATCAATTCCATGGGATTTGAGCATGTCGATCTCTCCCAGAAGAACCTCCGGATTCAGAACGACTCCATTGCCGATCACCGCGATCGTCTTGCCGGACAGGATGCCGGATGGAATCAGACGCATTGCAAACTTAACGCCGTTGACTTTGATGGTGTGGCCTGCGTTATTCCCGCCGGAAGCACGTACAGAGACATCGGCAAACTGTGCCAGATAATCTGTGGTACGTCCCTTTCCCTCATCGCCATAGAAACATCCCAATACTACACTTGCTTTTGACATATCTTTCTCTCCTTTCAGGATGGTGAGCACTTTTGTGTCCGAAAAACAGACACACCCAAACTCCATCTTACCACAAAACCCGCCAGATAACAACAGTTTCTGTCTTTTGCGTGGTTTCACTCTTTCTCCCGCAAAGTTCCTCTCTATTTCCCATGGAGTTCCTGAAGAAATGCCTCACGCCTGGCAGCCCCCTGTGCCGTCACCGGTTTGATCCACCGGCCGGTCCTCGTGTACGTGGTCAGTACGATCAGACGCAGGATCTCATCGGTGTAGACAAACGCAAAGACCGCCAGGAACGGCAGATGAAAGATCATGCCGGACGCCCAGGTCGCCGGGACACTGATCAGGAACAGACAGGCCACCTCGAACACGGTACCGACAATCGCCTCACCGCCCGCGCGGTAGCACTCATTCATAATGTAGTTGCAGGTGCGGATGGAACCCAGGATCAGATAGATATACAGCATGTATCTGCCGTACATCATCGCCTGTGCGCCCAGTCCGAACAGCCCGAACAGCGGACGGTTCAATATCGTGCAGATCAGTACGATCGTAAAGGTGACAAGCGGACAGAACATGGAAGATCTCCATGCGAAATGATAGCCCTTGCGCAGATTGCCCGCGCCGACTTCCTTGCCCACGACGACGCTGGTCGCATTGGAAAGTCCTCCAAAGAAGGCATAGACAAATCCCTCACAGACACGGAAGGCCGCCATAGCCGCGATCGCCGACTTGTTCTGGTGTCCGATCACGATATTGATCAGCATCTGCCCCAATCCGTACAGCAGTTCATTGCACAGGATCGGAAAACATTTGGACAGGTACCGTCCCAGAAAAGACCTGTTAAATGAAAAGATCTGTGACAGGTGCAGGCGGACGCTGCAATCGGAGCGCAGCACATAGATCGTCAGCAGTGTCAGATTGACTGCGGAAGATGCCAGCGTTCCCACTGCCGCACCGGCCACACCCATCTTCGGTGCGCCAAACCGTCCGTAGATCAGCACCCAGTTCAGGCAGAAATTCACCAGGATTCCCACTGCGGAACAGATGAGCGGTGCCTTGACACGCTCTGTCGCGCGCATCAGGAGACTCATCAGCACTCCCAGCACCTGAAGGATAAAGGAAAATCCCACGATGCGAATATATGGGATACCGAGTGCCACAATATCGGCTTTGTCGGTGTACAGGTTCAACAGAAACTGCGGCTGAAAAATAGACAGGGCACCAAAGCCCAGTCCTACCAGTCCCATACAGATCAGTGTGAGCCCGAATGTCATATTGATGCCTTTCTCGTCTCTGGCTCCCCAGTACTGGGAGAAGAACAGGATCGAACCACTGGCAAATCCCCAGTAACAGGAGAAAAACAGCGAACAGATCTGGGAGCAGATACCGACTGCTGCCACAGACAGTTCTCCCTCACTTCCGATCATGATCGTATCTACCATGCTGGCTGTGGTACTCAGCAGATTCTGCATGGCGATCGGAAGCGCCAGCGTGATCAACACGGAAAAGAAGGCCCGCATGCTCACATACTGCGGGTCATTCTTATCGAATGGTTTTCTTCTTGCGATTTTATTTCCAAACTTCACAGTTTCATTCCTCTCTTTTTCATATCGTTTCGTGACAAATCCATTCTCATGGATTCTTTCTTTTTAGAAATCACAGTGTTAATACCCCGCCTAATATACCACCTTCGTAGTGCTTCCCTCGGCACGGTTTTTGGTGACAACGATCTGCCGGTCAATGCGGGATTTGAGTTCTCCCACATGGGAAATGATCCCCACCAGACGTTTTCCGCTTCCCAGCTCCTGCAGGACGCGGATCGCCTGCTGCAGCGACTCGTCATCCAGCGAACCAAAGCCCTCATCGATAAACATGGTGTCCATCTGGATACCCCCGGCCGACTCCATGATCTCATCGGACAATCCCAGGGCCATGGCCAGAGATGCCTTGAAGGACTCTCCGCCGGACAGGGATTTGACATCGCGGATACTGTCATTGTAATAATCCCGGACATCCAGATCCAGTCCGGCCTGTGACCTCTGATCCGAAGCCTTTCCACGGCGCACAAACTCATACTGGCCGTCCGTCAGTTCCATCAGCCGCACATTGGCCTTGGCGATCATCCGGTCAAAATATGTCATCTGCACATAGGTCTCAAAGGCGATCTTGTCCTTTCCGGTCAGACGGCCGTTAGCCGTGTCCGCCAATACACCAACCATCCGCAGTTTCTGATCCAGTTCGGCATACTGTGCCGCCTGTGTCTGCAATTTATCACAGATCTGCCGGTTCTGGCGTAGACGGCCTTCCAGAAGGATCCGTGCATCCTGCAGCAGATCCTTCTTCTCACGGATCTGTGCCGCCTGCTCCTCCAGTTCCTGCATATCCTCCTGCTCCGGAGCAGGCATCCCCGCAAGCTGGCTCTGCAGTTTTCCGATGAGTTCCTGTCCCACATGAAGGTCTTTCTCGGCCTGACGCAGGGTCTCCCCGGCCAGATCCCGGGCCCTGGTCAACTGCCGCAATGTCCGCTGCTTCTCCTCCAGCGTGTCCATCGCCTGCGCGCGGTCCGGATACGGCATGTTCTCCTGAAGTTCCTGAAGCTGCCTGCGCTTCTCCTCCCCGGCAGCGCGCAGTCCCTGAAGCTGCTCTGCGATCCGGCTGATCTGTGCAGTCTCCTTTTCAGAATTCTCCCTCAATTCATGGCATTGTTCTTCCAGTTCTCTCCTGCGTTTCCCGCGCATCTTCTCCTGCTCGATCTCGCCACGGATCTGCGTCTCCCGGGTCCGGATATTCTCCAGTTCCTCCCCCAGTCTGTCCTGCAACGTCCGGACATCCACAGAAGTTCCGTGTTCCTCCCTCCACAGCAGCTGTGCCTGCCGGCGGATCTCCCCGCCCGACTGGCCGATCTGTCCCGTGAACGATGCCGCCCTCTCATTGGCCGCTGTCATCTTCTGATGCAGTTTCTCACAATGCTGCTTCTGTCGATCCAGTTCCTCCTTGGACGGCGCTCCCTCAGACAGCTCTGCCAGTCGAATATAATGCACATTTCCACAGACCGGACAGGGTTTCCCCTCCTGCTTTTTCAATTCCTGTGCCAATATTCCCGCCTGCTCGTCCAGATAACGGCCCTCCATCGCCCGGCTGACCTCATCAGCGCTGTCATACTCCTTCTTTGCCTGCTGATACTTCTGTCTGGCTTCCTGTGCGTCCTCCTCCAGACGCACATGATGACCGCAGGCTTCCTGCAATGACGCAAGCTGTGTGCGGCGTTCCTGCAATGCAGTGTTCCCGGTCTCCAGACGGGCCAGTTTTTCTCCTGCATCGGTCAATGTCTCCAATTCCTCCCGGCCTTTCTCCAATGCCTGACGGGTTCTGTCCTGTTTTTGGGACATATCTTTGTGTCTGTTCTGTTCCTGCTCCTGTTTCCGCTGCAGATCTTCTAATTCCGCGCGGAGCCGGTCCACGGTATCATATTCCCGGAGTCCCGCTTCGAGCACGGGGATTTCCCGGGACAGAATCTCCCTGATCTCGTCCCGTGCGCTCTCCTCCCGCATGGTCTTTTGTGCAGTCTCATACGCTGCCTCTCTGGCCGGCTGCCGCTGCATTTCCTCCTGAAGCTGTACCTGTACGGCTTCGCGCTGCTTTCCGGCCTCCATACGTCTGGTCAGTTCCTGCGCGGTCTTCTCCACCTCATTTTGCTCCTGTTCCAGCTTCGTCACCGCGGCACGGTCCTCCTCCAGAATGTGCTCCAGGATCTTCAGAGATTCTGTCAGAGAAAACTCCCCTTTTTGTGCACGCTCCAGCTCCTCCTGCTGCCCGCTCTGCGGATCACAGGCAATCTCCTGCAGATACTGTGCCACACTGCGCTGCAGCTCTGCGCTGTCATTTTCCAGTGCACGGCAGCGCTCTCCGAGTGTCTCCTGGATCTCCTGAAACCGTGAGGTATTGAAGATCTTGCGGAAGATCTGCTTGCGGGTGTCACTGCCCGCGGTGAGAAATTCCTTGAACGCGCCCTGGGCGATCATCACGATCTTAGTGAACTGGTCAAAGTCGAGCCCCAGGATCTCCTGAACCTTCCGAAGAACCTCTCCCCCTTTGGTCAGCACATCCCCATCCGGAAGCGTCAGTTCGACCCACGCCGCCTTATTGGTCATGCCCTCTCCTTTGGCCTTGCGGCGGAGCTGCTTCGGCGCTCTCCTGATCGTATACTCCTGTCCCCGGTATAAAAAGGTCAGTTCGACCTGCGTCGGCGTATCCACAGAGGCATACTGGGAACGCACCATGGATTCGTCACGGTCATGACCGCTCGCCTTGCCATAGAGCGCATAGGTGATTCCGTCAAAGATCGTCGTCTTTCCGGCTCCGGTGTCTCCGGTGATCAGATAGATGCCCTGTGTCCCCAGTTTGCGGAAATCCAGGATCTCCTCCCCCGCATACGGCCCGAACGCCGTCATCTTAAGTACCAGTGGTCTCATCGTCCTGCACCCCCTCTCGCTCTGCGCGAACCGCCCGTCTGTATATTCTCCGTATCCAGACACTGCTCAATCAGTTCTCTCATATATTCTCTGGCCTCATCGGTCATCTCCTGTCCGTTCTGGCTGACATAGAGTTCCTCAAACAGTTCCAGCTCGCTCTTGCTCTCCAGTTTCCTTGCCGCCTCCACCAGCGAATCCGTCCGTGTTCTCGTATTGTCATAGCTCAGTTTCATGATATACGGATAGACCGCCCGCAGTCTGCCCATCGCCTCGGGAATGATCTCCTCATCGGTCAGGATAATATGAAGATAGCCCTCCTTAAATGCCTTGCCCTCATAATAAGAACGCGACGCTACTTCCTCGAAAGATCCCCGGATCTCATACATATCCCGGAGTGGATGCAGCGGGATCTGACGGATGTCGACCGATCCCTTTTCTCCGAGGTCCACGATCGTGACACTCTTGTGATGGTTCACCTCAGACAGGGAATATTTGAGCGGAGTTCCTGCGTAGCGGATGTACTCTTTGTGCACCTGCTGCGCGCGGTGGATATGCCCCAGTGCCACGTAGTCAAACTTCTCCAGCAATGCCGCATCTACTGCCTCAAGACTTCCCACGGCCTCCTCCGATTCACAGGTCTGCGCCCCGGCCACAAACTGATGCATTACCAGCACATTGCGCTTCGTCCCGTCCATCTCCAGATGATCCAGAACCGTGGCCACCGCCTGCGTATAGTCCGCACAGTCATTGTCCGGAAACACGGCACGAACCTGCGCCGGCTTGAGAAACGGCATCAGATACACCTGCACCGGGCCGTACTCATCCTCCAGACAGACCTCCTCTATCCCTCCGTCATAGGGCCGTGACAGATAGATCCCGCTGTCGCGCATCACCCTTCTTCCATAGGAAATGCGTGCCGCGGAATCGTGGTTTCCGCTGATGACAAACACCTTAAGCCCCCGTTCGCGAAGGGCACAGATCAGATCATCACAGAGCTGTACCGCCTGTGCGGAAGGCTCCTGTCTGTCATAGACATCCCCCGCGATGATCACCCCCTGCACCTTCTCCTCATCCAGGATGTGACAGATCTCCTCAAACACCGCTCTCTGATCCTCGAGCATGGAAAACTCATTCACACGTTTTCCGATATGTAAATCCGATAAATGCATTAATTTCATAGTGCAAACCCCTGTAACCCTTTCTCTGCCCACAGACTCCGTGTCCTGGCAAAATAGTCAATTATCTACAGTATACACCCATTCCTGTCCTTTTTTATACCCCTCAACAAATATTCGATTTTCTCTTGTGACTCTGCTTAAAATAACGTACAATATTCTTATCAAAAAAAGGAGGGCGACTTATGAAGTCAAATGTTATGAGAAAGATTTTGTCCTTTGTTCTGGCAAGTGCTCTGGTCGTGTCTGCCGGCGGATTTTCCACCGTTCAGGCAAGTGCCGCCAAAGCCCCGAAACTCAGTGCAAAATCACTGACTCTGACAGTAGGTCAGAGCAAAAAACTGAAGGTCAAGAACCTGCCTGCCAAGGCGAAGATCACCTGGACAAGCAGCAAAAAGGCCATTGTATCCGTCAACAAATCCGGTAAGGTCACTGCCCGCAAGGCAGGCTCCGCAAAGATCACCGCCAAGCTGGCCTACAAGAAGAGCGGCAGGAAGCTGACCAAAAAGCTGACCGCCAAGGTAAAGGTTACCGCAGCACAGGCTACTCAGGCACCATCCGCTGCACCAGCCACCCAGGCACCTTCCGCTGCACCGGGCGCAGTTCCTTCTGCCGCTCCTACAGCAGTACCTTCTGTGGCACCTACTACCGTACCTTCACAGAAACCTACCCTGTCTCCGGATGAGCTTAAGGATCTGCTGAACCGGTCCAATCTCGGCGAAGAGCATACCTCTGCAGGCGGCATCACCACCAAAGATAACGGACTGATGCGTACCGAACTCAGCGCGCAGGATCTCACCGATGTGATGACAGTCGGCTGGAATGTCGGAAACTCCCTGGAGCAGACCCTGGCCAACAGCTGTACTTCCCTGACAGAGGAAGAACAGGCAGCTCTGACCGACGCAGACTGGGTAAAGGGCTATGAGACCAACGCCAACAACCCGGTATCTACCCAGAAGCTGTTCGACGGCTTAAAGCTCTACGGCATCAATACGATCCGTATTCCGGTAGCCTGGTCCAATATGATGAAACAGATCAAGCAGGATGACGGATCTACCTATTACCAGATCAATACAGCCTATATGAACCGTGTGGAGGAAGTTCTCAACTACGCACTGAACAATGAGATGTATGTCATCATCAATGACCACTGGGATAATGGCTGGTGGGGCATGTTCGGGGATGCCCGCGAGGATGTCCGCGCACAGGCCATGAAGAAATACGAGGATATGTGGACACAGCTCGCAGCCCGTTTCCGCGAGTACTCTGACCGCCTGATCTTTGAGGGTGGCAATGAGGAGTTCGGAGAGCGTTTCAACGACGACTGGGACAATGACGGTACCAAGGGTACCCTGACCCAGGAAGAATATTACGCACTGACCAACGAACTGAACCAGAAATTCGTAGACATTATCCGCAAGGACGGTGTCAATGCGGATGGTTCCTTCAACAACAATTACTACCGTATGCTTCTGATCCCGGGACTGGACACCAACCTGCATCAGACCTGCGGTGACAAGTATTCTGACAAGGCAAAGACCGGCAACGACAAGCTGACTTACGTCATGCCACAGGATACCGCCCAGAACGGCATCCGCAGACTGTTTGTCTCCATCCACTACTATGATCCACTGGGATGGGGCATCTCCAAATCTTCCTCACAGACCTACGACACACCAAAGGGTGCTTCCGCATTCATGGACACCTGGGGCAGCGATGCAGATTATGCAGCGATGCAGGAAGACTTTGACGCTGTCAAGGAAGCATTTACCGACAAGGGATACGCCGTGATCTTCGGCGAGTTCGGTGTGGTATCCGTCAATAAAGACGGAATCCCGGCTTACTACAAACAGTTCTTCGAGAGCTGCAAGCAGAACAAATGCGTTGCCGTCATGTGGGACGAGGGTACACTGGTTGACCGTCAGGGTACCAAGAACAAAAAGAAAAACGCATACTTCGCATATGACGACATCGGACAGGTGATCCAGGCATTTACCGGCTGCACCGTCACTCTTGCCGCAGAGGCACAGAAGCTGACCACCACGACCGGTATCCCGATGGATCCGACCTGTGAGAACCAGGATCCTCTGGTAGTCTGCACCTGGGAGGGTGATTTCATGAGAAACACCACCAATTCCGAGGCGGTAGATCTCGAGCAGATCCGCAAGAACTTCGGCGATGAATTTATCGGAAGCTACAGCGGCCAGACCGTAGGCGGTATCTTCCGCACCAAACAGGTGACCTACACAGACGTTCCTGCTTATCAGGGACTGGAACTGACCACCAGCGCATCCAACGAGTGGTGGCATTCACACTTCCAGATGAACGACTGGAGCAAATTCAAAAAGCCATGTATCCGCATCACCATGCACGATGACGACTTCAGTAAGTCCGCCGATCTGCAGTTAGTCTACTCTGACGAAGCGATCCACACCTCTGACAACGGCTCCGCATGGAAGTACGAGACAGACTTTGCACAGGTTCAGTTCGAACTGACCCCGGATGGAAAGGTTGCTCAGGATGACAACGGCGTCAATATCATCAAGCGCGATGAGAATGGCAACATGGTTCTTGCAGACACTGCATGGCAGGAGAAAGTTCTGAATCTGGATCCAAACCACCTGGAGAACTATCCGGTTGTCCTGCTGACCACCAACAGTTTCTACGGATGTGACTTCGTGAAGATCGAATTCTGTGATGCCGCATACAATGCAGACGGAAGCGAACATACAGAGTCAACTGCCCGTAGATAGATAAAAACGACATTCAAACGACATTTTCAACCGATTTTGGCATTTAATTTTCTGCCTGGATATGGTATACTATATCTAATATTAACCATTATTTTAGCAGAAGCTGACTGAGGGATTATGTTTAATTTTAAGGGGAACGCATCGGCGTTCCCTTTTTGTATTATCTGGGGGAAACACTATGCAGAAACGAAAAACCATAGGACTGTTTTTAGAGGGAGACGATATGCTCCAGGAGGGCACGATTGTGACCGCCATTCTGGAATACACCAAAGAAAAAGACTACAATATTCTGATTCACCACAGTCTGATGAAGAAATCCATCTTCGGACAGGCTGAACTGTCGGACTCCGTCATCGCCGGCGAGGGCGCGATCTATGATCTGGCAGATTTTGAGAATCTGGATGGTATCATATTTCTCGGAGAAATTCTCCGCAAAGACGTGGTGCCGAAGCTGGTTGCCAGGGCAGACAGCTTCGGGATTCCCTGTGTCAATGTCAATGACTACTCTAACGGCTGCTACTGCGTCAACTATGACGATGTGGTGGGCATGAAAGAGATGGTTCTTCATCTGATCCGGGAGCATGGCTGCCGCAGGCTCTGCTTCCTGTCCGGGTTCCGCGGAAACCGTGAGTCCATGGAACGCGAACAGGCATACCGCGATGCCCTGGAGGAGGAAGGGATTCCGTTCGATCCGGATATGATCCGCTATGGGCAGTTCTACATGCCGGTCGTTGAGGAAGTCAGGGATTTCCTGACCACCCATGAGATGCCGGATGCCTTTGTCTGTGCCAATGACAGTATGGCGATCTTTACGATCGCCTATCTGGAGACACAGGGGTACCGTATCCCCGATGATGTGCTGGTCACCGGCTTTGATTCTACAACCGAGGCGATGGATTACTCTCCGTCGATCAGTTCTGTAGTCCGCTCTCTGGCCCAGTCGGGCAGGGTTGCAGTTCAGACTCTCGAAAAACTCTGGGCCGGCGAACAGGTTCCGAAGAACCAGCTGGTACCGGCTTCCCTGCAGCTCAACCAGAGCTGTGGCTGTGTCCCGGCCAAAGAGAAGGATTACAACAAAGTCGTTCAGGAAAAATGCAGCATCCTGACCAACCAGGACATCTTTATCCACTACATTTCCGAATTCTGGAGAACCAACACGACAGCAGACACCATAGAGAACCTCTTCCGTATCATCTGTTCCTATCTCCACTTTTTTGATATCGATGAGATCCGTTTCGTGATCTGCGCTGACATCTTCGGAAAACGCCAGCGTCCGGATGATGTTACGCTATACGGTTATTCCCAGAATCTGACTCTGGTCACCTGGAAAAGGGATCAGGAGGTCACCTTTGAAAATGTATTCTATCCGAACATTCTGCCTCCTGTCGACTATGACGGACCGGAACGGATTCATAATATTTATATCCCGATGTTCTTCCAGAACCGTACCATCGGTTATCTCTGGCTGTCGCTGGATCACTGTATTCCGCAGCAGCCTATGCTCAACAGTTATCTGACCAATGTCAACAGCGCGATCTGTGACTTCTGTCTGATCAAGGAAAAAGACGTCCTCCTCAGCCAGCTTGACAATATGTACGTCCGCGATGAACTGACCAAACTCTACAACCGTTTCGGCATGCAGCGCTATGTCGTGGATCTTTACAACCGCTGTCAGAAAAATCATGAAATGATGATGTGTATTGCAATGGATCTGGATGGCCTCAAAAAGATCAATGACACCTACGGACACTCCGCCGGTGACAATGCCATCGTTCAGATTGCCAATGCCATGCGTCAGTCCTCCGTCAACCATGAGATCTGCATCCGCAGTGGCGGCGATGAATTTTTCGTCTTTGGCAAAGCGGATTCGCAGAAAGATCCCGCCGAATTTGTACGCCGCGTGGAAGATGTCCTGGAGGGCTATGAAGCGATGAATTCATGGCCATATCAGGTACAGTGCAGCAGCGGTTACTGTGTTCACTTTGCCGACGAAATTTCGATGGAAGAAATGATGTCTGAGGCGGATGCAATGCTCTATCAGGTGAAAGAGCGCCGCAAGACCCGCCGCAAAGATTAAGTTTATAGAAAGCAAAATCCGGACGGGATTCTAATACATAGAACCCGTCCGGATTTTTATTTTACTACGAGTGCACGGAGTGGCCAGCACACGACACGTCCGCTTCCCAGATGGGAAAATGCTGTCGCCTCGCCCTCCATATAAAAACGACTTGTAAATACCGTCTGACCACCGTTCAGATACACCTCGATCACAGAGGTGTCAAGATAGATCTGTACCTGGTCCAGGCGGTTTATTTTGGCCAGTCTCTGTTTTCTTCCGCGGCCGATCTCGTTCGCCTTCGGACCGACAAATTCCATACAGAAGATGCCCTCCTCATAACTCAGACAGATACCGCTCTTGCCCTGCATAAGCTGCCATGAAAACGGCTTGTCCATCAGTTCGGTCATCTCCCATTCCCAGGCTCCACGGGTTCCATCGGACTTCTCGCTGCGGCTCTGGAACAACTCCAGCGGACGATCCACGGATTTATGATCTGAGCCATATTCCTCAGCATCCCCGCGCAGGGTACGATACTCCTCCAGAGGCTTCTGTTTCAGACATCCATCCTCCCAGATGATCTCTCTCATCATGGTCAGACAGTGCTGCCATCCCTGCTCCACAGTCGGCTCATTGTCATATTCCGCGTCCGGCATACCGGCCCAGCCCATAAGGATACGGCGTCCCTGCTCATCTTCAAAGGTCTGTGGTGCATAGAAATCAAATCCCATGTCCCACTCCTTGAAATCACCCAGTTCCAGCTCGGCTGCTGCCGTGTGCGCCGGATCCTGATGAAGCACACAATATCCCGACTGGTATTTGTTCTGAAACTGATATTCCCTTGCCTCGATTCCCTGAGGAGACATGGAAAGAACAGATACCTGTGGAAGACGGAAATAGTCCGGACATTCCCACATATAGCCAAACTCCTGCATACTGCTGATCTCTTTTTTTACGGTCCAGTTCCGGCCATCCTCAGATGCCAGAAGAAGGATCGCTCCGGTGTCTCCGGAAGAGGTATCACTGACGAACTCCGGTCTGGAGGTGATGTTCTTTCGCTCCTCCCACTTGCTGATCCCCTGTAGCATTGCATAGAAATCGCGGCGTCCGCCCAGAACCATATAATATCTGCCGTCCTGCTCCCAGACCTTGGGATCTCTGACATGACAGGTGAAATGTGCCGGGTAATCTTCATTGCCCAGAACCTTTTCCTTGGCGGAGAATGTCCGTCCATCGGTGCTGGACACCCGCACGGTATTGCCCTGGCGTCCCTCATAGATCTTCAGAGGATCTGCTTCATCCTCCACATTGCCGGTGTAATACAGTACCATCTCCGGCCCCTGCGGTGTCTGATGAACCAGGGCAGAGCCGGAATACACACCGTCCCGGTCAAATGCTTCGTCCGGCTCCAGCGCAGTTCCCACAAATTCCCAGCTGATCAGATCTTTGCTGATGTAATGCGCCCAGCTTCTCTTACCCCTGCCCTGTGCATCCTGAGGCGTATACTGGAAAAATACGTGGTACTCCCCCTGAAACTGGCAGAGTCCATTCGGATCATTGAGCCAGCCTGTCGGCGGCTGCAGATGAAAATATAAACGATATGGGTCTTTGTCTCTTCTAGTCATATACTTCCCTCTCAATCATTTCTTTTCTTCATTGTAACGTATCCGCCACTGGTTTTCTACTGCAATCTTTGGTATATTGAAATTATCCGATATAGATCAATGATGTAGAAATGGAGCGTAACGCGATGAAAGATGGATTTCTCAAAGTTGCCGCTGTCACCCCACAGATCCGGGTGGCCGATGTGGCATATAATACACAGCAGATCATAACCCAGCTTGAGGCGGCTGCAGACCTCGGAGCCAGACTGATCGTCTTCCCTGAGCTGTGCCTGTGTGGCTACACCTGTGGAGAACTTTTCCTGCAGGACGCACTGCTTCGCGGCTGTCTGCAGGGTCTCGGTCAGATCTGCGAGGCTTCCGAAGGTATTGATGCACTGATCCTGGTAGGCCTGCCTCTTATGGTACACCACCGCCTGTACAATGTCGCCGCTGTCCTCAAGGACGGCGAGATTCTGGGACTGGTTCCGAAACAGTACATCCCAAATTACTCTGAATTTTACGAGGCGAGACATTTTGCCCCTGCCCCTTCTGCCAATGAGATGATCGATCTGGTACCGCTTGGCGAGCGCGGCGAAGGGATCACCTTTGGCCCGAAACAACTCTTTGCGGCAGAGAACTACCCGGATCTTGTCCTGGGCATTGACATCTGCGAAGACCTGTGGATGCCGGTTCCTCCATCCTGCTATCATGCCATGGCAGGTGCCACCGTCATTGCCAATCTCTCGGCCAGCGACGAGACGACCGGCAAGGATATGTACCGCCGCGAGCTGGTCCGCAACCAGTCTGCTCGTCTGCTGTGCGGCTATCTTTACGCCGATGCCGGAGAGGGCGAGTCTTCCACTGATCTGGTCTTTGCCGGTCACAATATCATCGCCGAAAATGGCTCTATCCTGGCACAGACACGCCGCTTTACCCATGGGATTGCGATCACCGAACTGGATCTTGGCAAGCTGGTCAGCGAGCGCAGGCGAATGACGACATTCCCGGTACACAGCCCCGAGGAGGACGGCTACGAGACCGCATGGTTCACCTTTGATTCCATAGAGAAGACCGTGCTGACACGTCCTTTTGACCGGACGCCGTTCGTTCCGTCAGACAAGGAAGACCGCGACCGCCGCTGTGATGAGATCCTGCATATCCAGGCGATGGGTCTGAAAAAGAGACTGGAACACACCCACTGTGAGCATGCCGTCATCGGTATTTCCGGCGGACTCGATTCGACCCTGGCCCTTCTGGTGACCGTCAAGGCATTTGATATGCTGGGGCTGGACCGCAGCGGTATCCAGGCTATCACCATGCCTTGTTTCGGAACTACAGACCGCACCTACCAGAACGCCTGCACACTCACCAGACAACTCGGAGCTACGCTGCGCGAGGTGCCGATCCACGAGGCAGTGGACATTCATTTCCGCGACATCGGACACGACAAGGCCATTCACGATGTGACCTACGAAAATGCACAGGCCCGCATGCGGACCACCATCCTGATGAACATCGCCAACGAATGCGGCGGCATGGTCATCGGAACCGGCGACATGTCCGAGCTGGCACTGGGCTGGGCCACCTACAATGGCGATCATATGTCCATGTACGGTGTCAACTGCTCTGTCCCGAAAATGCTGGTGCGCTATCTGGTGGACTTCTTCGCCGAGACGACATCCGATCCGGAACTGTCCGTCGTCCTAAAAGACATTCTGGACACTCCGGTCAGTCCGGAGCTGCTGCCGCCAAAAGACGGACAGATCTCCCAGAAGACCGAAGATCTGGTGGGCCCTTACGAGCTGCACGATTTCTTCCTCTACTATGTGATGCGTTTCGGCTTCATGCCGTCAAAAATTTATCGCCTGGCCATCTACACCTTTGAAGGCGTCTACGACCAGGCGACAATATACAAATGGCTGCGCACGTTCTACTGGCGCTTCTTCGCCCAGCAGTTCAAGCGCTCCTGCCTTCCGGATGGGCCAAAAGTGGGAAGCGTGGCTCTGTCTCCGCGCGGAGACTGGCGTATGCCGAGCGACGCCTGCGTGACTCTCTGGATGCAGGATCTTGACCGGTTATCATAACCGGGTGGTCCACTCCGAACAATCCCAGACAGAGGTAGCCAGACCATGATAAAACTCCGGTTCGTGGCATACCATCAGGATGCTGCCCTTGTACTCTTTCAGAGCGCGTTTCAGCTCCTCCTTGGCATCCACGTCCAGGTGGTTGGTCGGCTCGTCCAGAAGCAGGATATTCGTCTGCTTATTGATCAGCTTGCAAAGACGGACCTTGGCCTGCTCCCCTCCGGAGAGGACGCGGACCAGACTCTCAATGTGCTTGGTGGTCAGGCCGCATTTGGCCAGGGCCGAGCGCACTTCAAACTGGTTAAATGCCGGAAATTCCTGCCAGATTTCCTCGATACAGGTCGTGCTGACGGACTGATCCATCTCCTGCTCAAAGTAGCCGATCTCCAGATAATCTCCAAGTTCCACACTTCCGGACAGAGGCGGGATCAATCCCAGAATACTTTTTAACAACGTGGTCTTTCCGATGCCGTTGGCACCGGTCAGGACCACTTTTTCTCCTCTCTCCATCGTGAGATTTAACGCGCTGGACAGCGGATCATCGTATCCGATGACCAGATCATGGGTCCGGAAAATATACCGGCTCGGCGCACGCGCCGTAAGAAAGACAAATTCCGGCTTCGGCTTTTCCTGATCCAGTTCGATCAGATCCATCTTGTCGAGCTTTTTCTGACGGGACATGGCCATATTTCTCGTGGCCACCCTCGCCTTATTTCTCGCCACAAAGTCCTTGAGCTGCGCGATCTCCTTTTGCTGCTTGTGATAAGCGGCTTCCTTCTGCGCTTTCTTCATCTCATAAACTTCCATGAATTTGTCATAGTCCCCGACATAGCGGTTCAACTCGCGGTTGTCCATGTGATAGATCAGATTGACCACGCTGTTCAGGAACGGAATGTCATGAGAGATCAGGATAAATGCATTTTCATAGTCATTGAGATAACGTTTCAGCCACTCAATATGTTCCGCATCCAGATAGTTTGTCGGCTCATCCAACAGCAGGATATCCGGCTTCTCCAGAAGCAGTTTGGCCATGAGCACCTTCGTTCTCTGCCCTCCCGAAAGATCTGTGACATCGGTGTCCAGTCCCAGATCCAGAAGACCCAGTGCCCTGGCCACCTCCTCCACTTTGGCATCGATCATATAGAAGTCATGCATCGTCAGCATGTCCTGGATCGTGCCGGCCTCTTCCATGCAGGCATCCATCTCCTCCGGCGTACATTCTCCCAGTTTTTCATAGATGGCATTCATCTGCTGCTCCATCTCAAACAGAAAATCAAACGCCGAGCGGAGCACGTCACCCATCGTCATGCCCTTCTCCAGGGCAGTATGCTGGTCCAGATACCCCACTCTCACGTTTTTGGTCCACTCGATCGTGCCCTCATCCGGCATCAGTTTATGCGTGATAATGTTCATAAACGTGGATTTTCCCTCGCCGTTGGCTCCGATCAGGCCGATGTGCTCACCCTTGAGAAGACGAAACGATACGTCCTCAAAGATGGCGCGGTCTCCAAATCCATGGCTCAGATGTTCAACATTTAATATCATACTCTTCTAAAGCGCGTCCTGCGCAGTCCTTTCTTCTTTGGTAACAGATCACCGTTCCATTCCTAGTTCCAGTTCAGAGAATCCTCAAATTCCTCCACACTGCTGTATGTCGTGGTTCCGTGGGTGATCGATCTGAGTGCCGGATAATCAGAATCACCGGCTCCAAACAGCTCTTCTCCCAGATTCTCCTCTGCCACAGCAGCAGGAATATAGATGCTCTCGAGGTTCGTGCAGTGATAGAATGCTCTGTCTCCGATGGCGCGTACGCTCTCAGGAAGAACTACATTTACCACACCGCTGTGACGGAATGCACTTGGTCCGATCGCCAGGGTATCTGCCGGGATCACCGTATTTTCATTTCCGAAAATCAGGGTGTTAGTTGCGGTCTCCATGATTCCCTGACAGTTGTTTCTGCTGTCATATACTGTATTGGCAGGGTCTACGGAAATACCGGAGATGCTGCTCTTGGCAAAGCTCTGGGAACCGATGGATTTTACAGACGCCGGAATGACGATCGGCGCGTCAGTCTCGGAATCCTGTCCTCTGTTCACTCCATAGAATGCGTAATATCCGATCGCCTCGGTGTTCCCAGGGATCACGGCACTCTGACTTCCTATCCACAGGGTGTTGGTGGCCGTTTCCATGATAGCGCCACAGTCATTGCGGCTGTCATAGACAGGGTTGCCCTCTTCCACGGTGAACTTTACGACATTGGAATTCAGAAATGCTGCCTTGTCAATGTCTGTGATCGTCTTCGGGATGGTAATGTTCCAGAGATAGGTACAATCGTCAAATGCTTTGGATCCAATCTCTGTGACGGTGGAAGGGAACTCCACGTAGGTCGCCGTCTCCGGATTTAACACATCCTCCACGGTAAGACCGTCTTCGGAAATCTGTAACTCTGCCTTGACCGGATTCTCCTCCGGATTTGGAGTCGGTGTCACAACCGGTGCCGGCGTTGGCACTGCGGTTGGTGCCACAGTCGGTGCTGCAGTTGGTGCCACGGTTGGCTTAACCGTCGGTTTTGCGGTCGGTTTTACTGTCGGGCTCGTCGTAACTGCCGGCTTTGGTGTCGCCTGCGTGGCCGCCTTGACCTTGATCTTAAATTTGTACTGTTTCTTTCCTACTTTGCCGACGATCACCGCTGTTCCCACAGCAATGCCCTTGACCCTGCAGGGATTCTTCTTTGCTCTGGTCAGCTTGATGTACTCGCCACCCTTTTTTACTTTCCAGACTGCCTTTTTCTTTTTGGTCGCTGTGATCATCGGTGAAACCGTTTTTCCTACCTTTACCGGCAGAGTGATCACTGCTTTGGCGTCTGCCTTCTGAGGCGCTGCGCCTGCTCCCGTTCCACTGATTACAACTGCCGCCGCCATGGCTGCAGCCATCCATTTTCTCCAGTTCATATAATTTCCTCCATTCCGCAGACGCATAGTGTCGAAGGAACGCGAGCAAAATGTCAGATTTTGCTCTGCGATTAAGGCTACTTTG
>ERZ1034984.907-NODE-907-length-31023-cov-6.363633_pt1 | contig 31023 bp, 59 predicted proteins | sample MGYA00520589_ERZ1034984 | MGnify/ENA primary metagenome ERZ1034984 (study PRJEB33766, sample SAMN09781790) | gut metagenome | biome: gut microbiome | host: Homo sapiens | place: Madagascar | study: EMG produced TPA metagenomics assembly of the PRJNA485056 data set... | reverse complement strand
GCTCTGGCAGGCTTTCCTTCATGCTCTGGATCCACTCATCAGTGAGCACGATCGGCGGCAGGTCTGGCTCTGGGAAGTAGCGGTATTCGTCGGCTTCCTCCTTGCTGCGCAGGGAGAAGGTCATGCCCTGGGCGTCGTCCCAGGTGCGGGTTTCGAGGCGAACCTTTTCGCCGTCCTCGAGAAGCTCTGTCTGGCGCTCGATCTCATACTCGATGGCACGCTCCACGGCGCGGAAGCTGTTGAGGTTTTTGATCTCGGCGCGGGTACCGAATTTCTCCTCGCCGACTGGGCGCAGGGAGATGTTGACATCGCAGCGCAGCGAGCCTTCCTCCATCTTGGCGTCGCTGACGCCGGTGTAGACAATGATGGCGCGCAGCTCTTCGAGATAAGCGCGGGCGTCGGCGGCGCTGCGCATGTCCGGCTCGCTGACGATCTCGATCAACGGCACGCCGGCGCGGTTGTAGTCTGCCAGTGAAGAGTTCGACGTGGTGATCGTGGCGCCCTGGTGCACAAGCTTGCCAGCGTCCTCTTCCATGTGGATGCGGGTGAGGCCGATGCGCTTGTCCTCACCGTCCACGGTGATCTCGACATAGCCGTGCTCAGCGATCGGCAGATCGTACTGGGAGATCTGGTAGGCCTTGGTGAGGTCCGGGTAGAAATAATTCTTGCGGTCGAACTTGCTGAACTTCGCAATCGTGCAGTTGGTGGCCAACCCGGCCTTGACGGCGTATTCCAGCACCTTTTTGTTCAAGACAGGCAGCGTCCCCGGCAGGCCGAGGCAGACTGGGCAAACATGGCTGTTTGGCGCGCCGCCAAAGGCCGTGGAGCAGTTGCAGAAGATTTTCGTATCGGTTTTTAATTCAACATGGACTTCAAGCCCAATGACTGGTTCGTATCTCATTGTTCCGCCTCTCTTTCGATAACCTCGGCAACCTGCAACAGCAGCGCTTCGTCAAATGCGCGGCCGATGAGCTGGATGCCGATCGGCAGATTCTCTTCGTCGTACCCGAATGGCACAGAGATCGCCGGCAGCCCAGCCAGGTTGGACGTGACGGTGCAGATGTCCTGCTTGTAGGTGGAAACGGCGTCCACCTGGGCGCCGATCTTTGGCGCGGTGACGACAGACGCCGGCGTCAGCAGGCAGTCGTAGCTTGCGAAGGCGCGCTTGAAATCGTCCTGGATGAGATGGCGCACCTTCAGCGCCTTGAGATAGTAGGCGTCGTAGTAGCCAGCACTGAGGGCGTAGGTGCCGAGCATGATGCGGCGCTTCACTTCGTCGCCAAAGCCCTGCTGGCGCGTTTTCTTGAACATGGTGATCATGTCGTCGGCCTGTTCGCGCAGACCGTAGCGCACGCCGTCGTAGCGGGCCAGGTTGGAGCTGGCTTCTGCCGGGGCGATCAGGTAGTAAGCCGGGATGGCGTAGTTCGTCGTCGGCAGGCTGCAATCCTCGCAGATCGCGCCCTGCGCTTCCAGCAGCGCGCGCACGCGGGCGATGCTTTCTCTGATCGCAGGCTGCACCCCTTCGCCGAGGTATTCCTGTGGCACGCCGATCTTCAGGCCCTCGATGCTCTTGCCGAGCAGACGCGTGTAGTCTTCGTGGGCCACGTTGGCCGAGGTGGAATCGCGATGGTCGTAGCCGGCGATGGCGTTCATCACCAGCGCCGCATCGCGCACGTCGTGCGTCAGCGGGCCGATCTGGTCCAACGACGAGGCGAAGGCGATGAGGCCGTAGCGGCTGACAGCGCCGTAGGTTGGCTTCAGCCCGACAATGCCGCAGAAAGCCGCCGGCTGGCGGATCGAGCCACCGGTGTCGCTGCCCAGCGCATACACCGCCTCCCCGGCAGCCACAGCCGCCGCCGAGCCGCCGCTGGAGCCACCTGGCACACAATCGTGGTTGACAGGGTTCAGCGTTGGGCCAAAGTAGGACGTTTCCGTCGTCGAGCCCATGGCAAATTCGTCCATGTTCGTCTTGCCCAGGATGATCGCACCGGCTGCCGCCAGCTTTTCAACCACGCAGGCGTCGTACTGCGGCACAAAATTCTCCAGCATGTGGCTGGCGCAGGTCGTGCGCAGCCCTTCCGTGCAGATGTTGTCCTTCACTGCCATCGGAATGCCCTCAAGCATACCGATCTCCTCACCGCGGGCAAGCTTCGCATCGACGGCATCGGCAGCCGCCAGCGCCGCCTCCGCGCTCAGCGTGATGTAGGCGTTGATCTCTGGATCGATCTTGGCAAGATAAGCCTCCGTCAGCGCGCGGGATGTCGTTTCCCCACTGACAAGGGCGTCGTGCAATGCGTGAATGGTGTTGCGTTCTGACAAAATCTTTCCCTCCTTACACAATCTTTGGCACCTGGAACATGTTCTCGTTTTCCTCCGGCGCATTCGCCAGCACCTTTTCGGCGCCCATGCTTTCGTGCACCGTGTCCTCGCGGAAAACATTCTCGATGTCCATGACATGGTTCAGCGGAGCCACGCCTTCTGTGTCGATCTCGCTCAGGCTGTCCATCATTTCGATGATCGACTGCAGCTGAGCAAACTGCTCCGTCAGCTCTTCTTCAGTAAATTCGAGTCGGCTCAAATGCGCGACACGTTCTACAGCTTCTCTTGTAAGCATCTTATTCTCCTTCCAATAATGCCAGCAGCGCCTGTTCGTCAAGCACCGGAATGCCCAGGCTCACCGCCTTGTCGTATTTTGAACCCGGCTTTTCGCCGGCCACCAGATAGCTCGTTTTCTTGCTGACGCTTCCCGTGACCTTGCCGCCGCGCGCCTCGATCAGCGCCTTCGCTTCGTCGCGGGAATAGGTCGGGAGCGTCCCCGTCAGCACAAAAGTCTTCCCAGCAAGGGTCTGCGCCAGCGCCTGCGCTTCACGCTCGCTTCGCATGTTCAGCCCCAGCTCAGCCAGCCGCCTGAGCTGCGCGCGGTTCGTGTCGTTGGCAAAGAACCCGACCACCTCCTGCGCGATCAGCGCGCCGATCTGGTCCAGCGCCGTCAGCGAACCGACATCCGCCGCCGCCAGCGCTGCCATATCCGGGAAATTCCGCGCCAGGATCTTGCTCGTTTCCAAACCCACCAGCGGGATCCCCAACGCATAGATCAGGCGATAGAGCGCGTTTTCCTTCGAGGCCGCGATTGCCGCAAGCAGGCTCTTCGCCTTCGCCTCAGCAAAGCGCTCCAGCCGTAGAAGCTGCGCCAGCTCCAACTCGTAGAGATCCGCCAGCTCCCGCACCAGACCGCTCTCGTAAAGCTGGTTCACAATCTCCGGCCCCAGCCCCACAATGTCCATCGCATCCTTGCTCGCAAAGTGCACGATCCGCGCCCGCACCTGCGCCGGACAAGCCAGCGCATTCGGGCAGCGCACCCGCGCCTCGCCAGCAAGCTGCACCAGCGCCGTGCCGCATTCCGGACAGCGCGTCGGGAAGACATACGACACCGCCTCCGGCGGACGCTTCTCCGTGACAACGTGGTCAATTTCCGGGATCACATCTCCCGCCTTCTGCACCACCACCGTGTCGCCAATGCGAATGTCCTTCTCTTCGATGAAGGCACGGTTAGGCAGCGTCGCACGGCGGATCGTCGAGCCCGCCACAAACACCGGCGCCAGCTCGCCAACCGGCGTCGCCGCGCCAGTGCGGCCAATCTGCAGCGTGATGTCCTCCAGCAGCGTCGTTTTCTGCTCCGGCGGAAATTTGTAGGCGATCGCCCAGCGTGGCGAGCGCGCGCGACTGCCCAGTGCCTTCTGCAGAGCCAGATCGTCCAGCTTGATCACCATGCCGTCGATTTCGTAAGGCAGCTCCTGGCGCTTCTCCTTCCACAGCATGCAGTAATCGTAAGCCTCCTCGATCGTCGTGCAAACCTTGCTTTCGATCGGCGGCAGATGCTGCGCTTCGATAAAGGCCACCGCCTCCTCCTGCGACATCAGGCCAACCGCCTCGTCGTTCATCACCGTGTAGAAGATTCCCGAAAGCTTGCGCTTCGCCGTGATCTGCGGATCCAGCTGGCGCAGCGAGCCCGCCGCCGCATTGCGCGGATTCGCAAATAGCGGCTCGCCCAGCGCCTCGCGCGCTTCGTTCAGGCGCAGAAACGCCTGCTTCGGCATGTAGATCTCGCCGCGGATCGCCAAATCTCCCTTGTAGGGAATAGCCAGCGGCACAGCGCGCACCGTGCGCACCCCCGCCGTCACATCCTCGCCTTCCGAGCCATCGCCGCGCGTCGCCGCCGCCTGCAGACGACCGTCGCGATAGTACAGCGCGATCGAAAGCCCATCGATCTTAAACTCCACCGAGTAGCGGATACGACTCGCCGGCACCTCCTTGCGCAGACTCTCGTCAAAGGCCGCCAGCTCCGCAAACGAAAACGCATTCGCCAGACTCTGCAGCGGCTGCGGATGGTGGTAAGGGCGGAAGCCCTCCTTCACCGCCCCGCCCACACGCTGCGTCGGTGAGTCCGGCGCGATCTCCTCCGGATGCGCCCGCTCAAATTCCTCCAGCGCCCGGTAGCGCCGATCGTATTCCACATCCGAGAGCTCCGGCGCATCCAGCACATAGTAGAGATATTCGTGATGGCGCAAATCGTCCATCATCTGCTCATAGTGTAACCGTTCTTCGTCAGTCAACATCGTCACCGCCTTTCGTGGATCATCATCCACACACTAACCTCAATTATACCGGAAATGCCGCCATTTGTGCAAGCGCTTTAGGCCAGAACAAACCTAAGCACAGAAAAAAATCCGCCGCAAATTGCGACGGATGATAAATTTTAAAGGAGTGCGGATCCCAGTGGAATACCAATAACTGCCAGCACGATGATAACAGCAACGACAGATAGGATTGCTTGAATATAAGCCTGTTTGACGTTAATCCATTCCGTGTTCCCGAAGACAAGACCGGCACGGGAGCTTGCGCCTGGGGTGCAGAGCGCAGCGGTGAGGCCGAAGATCAGGAAAGCAGCAACGAGCGTTGGATTTGCGCCAACCATACCAGCGATGGTGCAGAAGATTGGCGTCATGACAACGAGGAGAATGGTGTTGTTCATGAACTGTGTCAACACACAGGCCAGAATGATCGTGAACACGTACATGACAACTGGGCCCTGGCCAGCGAGAACTGGTTTCAAAATGCCCATAATGGTTTTGGTGAAGCCGGTGTCGCTCGACATCAATGCATCACCGAGCGGACCAACGGCTGTCAGCAGAATAACCATGTTCCATGGAATGGCTTTTTTGGCCATTTCAGGGAAATCGAGGGCTGGCTTGCCATCAAAGTGAACAACACTGAGGACGACGAGAATCAGCATGACAACGCCGGTAGCGCTCTGCGCGGAAAGCATGGTATTGAGCAGACCATCCGGCAACACACTTGGAATGTACAGCGCGAGCAGTACGAAGATCAACAGCACTGCACCAAGCTTCTGCTGTTTGGTGACATGAATCTCTTTGGCAAGACCAGTATAGTCTTTATCCTTCAAGGCGCTTAAATCGAGTCGGCAGAACAACTTTGCAAAGAGCATGAACAAAAGCATGCTGCCAAGAGAAATGACGATCATAAAGCAGCTGTAAGGCAGGAAGTCGACGCCTTCACCGGTAACGGAGCTGAGCCCTTTGACACCAACGAGAGACCATGGCGACCATGGCTTGATGGTCATACCCATGATGCTAACATAAGCCACACCAATGAGAATGAAGCTTGCTTCCTTACTTTTCTTGGCAAATCCCATATCTGCGAGCATGCTGTAGCAGATCCCCCACATCAGGAAGATGGTTGCATAGATCCCAACGAAGGAGCCGCAGATCAGAGTGACCAAAAACAGCATAAAGATGAAAAGATAAGGCTTTCCTTTAAGCACTTTTCGGCTCAGGAGCCAGTTTGCCATCGACTTAGTGAGACCGATGTCTTCCAGCCACTGGGTAAAAATCGAGAAGAAAATAATCAGTAAGATAATTTCAGAGCCAAAGCCGGAGCCAACAACTTCTTTCGCTGTGCCCATGCCAGCAAGAACAAGGAAGAGCATCGCGAGAAAGCTTGGAACAATCAAGCCGGCAAAAATCCAGCCCCAGATCGCTCCGACAAAGATCATCACTACACGAACACCATATTCTGTCAGCGCGCCGCCAGTTGGCAGCAGCCAGCCGCTGCACATCAACAGAAAGGTGATCGCAAGATGCACCCATTGGGATTTTTTCGCAGTTTCCGCCATAACACATATCCCCTTTACGAGCTCCGATCCTGCGGATGAACCGAAGCATTGAACTTATGATTATGATAACGCGGATTGATGGGATAGTCTGTTGTGGCCACAACACATGTGCATCAGATTTTATCGTAGGAATAAATCCTTACAATCAACACTATCTTGCATACAAAAAAACCGGACGCACCAACAGGCACATCCGGACTTTCGATTAGCGATGGATTTCTTTGATACGAGCAGCCTTGCCGTAACGATCGCGCATGTAGTAGAGCTTCGCACGACGTACACGCCCCTGGCGAACAACCTTGATGGAAGCCACACGTGGGGAATGGATAGGGAAGATACGTTCACTGGTAACGCCGTAAGCAGTACGACGAACCGTGAAGGTTTCCGTCAGGCCCTTGCCAACACGTTTGATGACAACGCCTTCGTATGCCTGCAGACGTTCTCTGTTCCCTTCGACGACCTTTACTTCGATGCGAACAGTGTCGCCAGGACGAAATTCAGGAACGTCGGTCTTCATTTGTGCTTCTTCGATCTGTTTGATGATATCCATGTGCTTTCTCCTTTCATCTTGCAGACGTTCATAACCGCCAGCGCAGCCGACGGACAGCGGACCATCCTGATACATAATAAAAGCCATTGCACCTCGCAATGGCAACGACGCAGATGGGTCTCGAACCCACGACCTCCAGCGTGACAGGCTGGCGCTCTAACCAACTGAGCTACTGCGCCACTGGACAATGACGGGCTCGAACCGCCGACCCTCTGCTTGTAAGGCAGACGCTCTCCCAACTGAGCTAATTGTCCATGGTATTTCCTTAACAAACTCACTAACTCGCCCGTCGCTTCGCGGCTACGCCATCGTCCAGACAAGCAGTTTAGCCCCAAATGGACATCTTCTCATCCATCTCGAACTTCTTCTTTGTTAATCAGCCTGTTTATAATATCATCTTAATTACAGAAAGTCAACACCTTTTTTCACATAATTTTTCAATCAGCTCCACGGGTATAACCTGCTCTTTTCCTTTCCCATTGTCCCAGATGATTTCCCACGCTTTCGGCTGTGGTATTTCCCATGGTTTTAATCGACGGTACATTTCTGTTATCCCATCCACAACGGATTTTGTTACAGGATCAATCTCAACAACTTTTCCAACTCTTTCCATCGTTATTTTTTCTACGCCATAATGACAATAGCTGTAATACACGTTAGGCACACACGCCCCAAACCCGAATGCTTCAAACTCATCCGCAATCAGTCTTTCTCCACGCGCTTGCAAAAACAATTCTTGAGCGCTGTACAAAATCTTTTGCAGGTACAAATTTGAAATTGGCTCACCGTCTTCAATACACTTCGTCACAATATATGTTGCCAAGTCCTTTGCGTAATACATCGAACCCCTTCACTTCCTTTCCCATTGAACCTACTTTCAAATATTTACCAAAGTAAACGCCTGCCAAACTCCATTGCGTTCATGCTTGACCAGATCATGCTTGTACACACACTCATCTTCATGTTCATCCAAGTATGCCTGTGCCTCTGCCAGCAGTTTGTCAAAGGACACGCACGCATCATTCACCGCCCACTGATTGTCGGCAAAATCTGCCCTGACTTCCTCAATATACTCACTGTCTTCCGGAAACAATTTCATCAGCATCCAGTACCGTTTGGCATGGTCTAAGTAATACTCGATAAGCATCCGTTTTGTATATAGTTCCGAACTGTAGTCCAGCAATTTCTGGTCATGCACAGTAGGGATTTTCTCTTCTTCTTTCTTTTTCCTAAACAGCACTTGCCTTCTCCTTTCTCATTGATTATACTTTAATTGCCGACTGATATTCTCCTTGGCAAACTTTTGCTTTTCATTACATAACAAGCCAAGATTATGTAGCTTCAGATGTCGGCCGCCCCGCGTCATTCGACGCGGGGCGCTTTTTTTGTTCCAACACTCACTATACTCGCTCGTTACATTTTCGCACTTTTATTTGAACTGTAACATAAAATAAGTTACGATTCAAAAATTAATATCACTTCTTTTTTCCAATCGCGTCGTAAATCTTTCCGGTAATCTCTTCAAAGTAGTCAACTTTTTCGTCGTCTTCCTTTGGCATCAACACTCGCATTCCGTAGTAAGTCGCGGCTGTGTCGTATGTGTTGTGCCCACCAACTGGCACCATTTTGAAGTCGGTGTACTTCATGGCCTTATTAAGGTAGTAAAACGGTTTGGCAATGATCTTCTCGTCGTCGTTTATCCCGATCCCAAACCGCTTATAAATCATGTGGCACAAGTCGCGCTGCTTGTTTCTGGTGTATGCAATGCCCGGCTCCAGCGTGTGCAGGTATCCATTCAGCAGGTCATGCTTTGTAATGGCGACGTTGCGACTGCCCACCAGTAAACTTTGAAGCACCGAGAAACTTGGCGCACTTGGGTTGGGTTTTGCCTGATCGTCAAGGAAGTACATGTTATCTTCCAGTTTGGTGCGCCCATAGAAGTAGTGGCCGACGCAGGCCTTCATCATTTCAAAAGCGCGTTCCGGATCTTCGCGCAGTGTGAAGTGATCGCAGACAGAGAGTGCGTATGGATTGGCGTCTTTGTCTGAGTCGTCGAAGTAAACCAACGAAAATCCTACATCTCTCTCCTTCCCATTGTCCTTAACGTGAACCCCGATAAAGTCAACAACAAGGCCAACGTACCCATGCTTTGAGAATCTGGCAATGATGAGAAACGGACTGAATTTATGGTAGCGGCAATGTTTGCCCTTTAGGTGCTGAAGCGTTTCCTCAAAGAACTCTGTAATGTCGTCAAGGCAAGCACTTGGATTAACGTGACCTTTGCGAATGTAGCGCGGTGTGTAGACGACCTTGTATTTGAAAAGTTGTGGTTCCTCACTCTTCATTGCATTTCACTACATTCGAGTTCGGTATTCCCTTCGTTTTTCACTCGGCTTCTCTCCTTTCATGGTAATCAATAGTCATGTGACATCCGCAATTATAGCAATATAAATTGTCTTCTACGGCCAGCCAGTTTCCAACAAAGTCTTGACCAGCAGGGCTGGCGTCACAATTAGAACAGCGCCAGCCATCACCATGTACCCAAATCCATTTAGCTTCTCTCATGTTTACCAGTCCTTTAGTTCAATCGTAGAAATATCAACGTTGGTTAATGGATAAACTTCGCCAGATTCCCATCCCATAACCCAAATAACATCATTAACATAAAATGCAAATTTTTTCTTTGCAATTCCATCTGGAAAAACAATATTAGGCTTACATGGATATACAAATTTAGTGCCCGGTTTTACTTTATTCCAATCCACAGATGGTTCTTCGTATTCCTGTATTAGCCATTCAATAGAATCGAATTTACAATCGTCACAGCTACCAAAACAAGAGCTGCGATGAGGTTGTCTAACTCTATATACAGCACACTTTACGGTAAGGTTTTTAGATTCATTTCGTATTTCTTCTTTATATTTCTCTGCGTTTGTCATCCCAACTCACCCCAATTACATTCTGCCTGAAGCTTCATTCGTATAAGCTTGTCTTTCTCGATCTCAATGGTACGCAGCACACCATCTGCCCAGTCGTACAGATTGTTTAGGTAGTCTCTTGTGAAACCGCGCTTGTCTTTGTTCTCTTCCTCTGCCTGATTGCACAACCCACGCAAATCCTGTTCGAGTTCACCCATCCACCAAATTAAGCGCTCAATTTCAATAGATGAAATATCCAACGGTGTCACTAGGTTCTTGGTCTTCATCGTATTCCTCCTTGGTTATTTCCTCATAATAAATAACATGTCTGGTTACGTCGCGGCTGTAATGAGTGACGCGGTAATACCTGTCACCAATGCAAAACTTGTCGCCCTTCTCGATTCCAATAATGGTTCCGTTGAAATGAATAACAATGCTGCTGTCAATCAAATGCCATCTTCTCCTTGACTGTCGATTAAATACTCTTCCCACGACTGCAAAAATCGTTGCCATACACTGGGAGATTGATCGGTAAATCCTCTTCCATTATCCAATACATACAGTCTCCCATTGGATACCCTACATACGCATTGTAATAGCGGCAGTCCTTACATTGTGTAATTTCTATCCTATCGGGTTCTGTCAACGAACAAATCTTTTTCTCTATGGTCAATACTGCATCATGATTTATTAGCCTTTCAAAGTAGGATTCACGAAGCAAATTACCGAGTGTTTCTGAATCGACATAGTACTTAATCATTTCGCTTCACCCCACGCTTACAAAAATTATCTATTTTCACGATTGAAGGGTTCTCATAACCCCAATACCAGCACTCATATGTATCGCAGAAATCCGCTGTTATATCCTCCGGCACTGAATGTTTACAATCCTTACATAGGACAACGCTCTGGACATCTGCCTTTTCACCTAGTCCAACACCGTAACTTCGCAGCTGCTCAATAGCCAAGTCTCTTTCCCAAACAGCTTGATCATAAGCACCGCGAGGGACAGCATCAATGGAATGTAAATTTTCGACATCTTCAATGACAGCGCTACAGAATTCATCGCTGTTGTAATGTAGCAAATCTATTACTTGTTGTTTCGTAACCCATTCAGCGGCCATTTTCATCACACTCCTTAGCGGCTAATATCAACACAGAAGAGGTTAATCATCGCATCCAGCTCTTTATATTTACAGTTTTCGCACGGTACTGCTACGGTCGGCGCATCGTCGATATCTAGCTTAATGTCGATTTTCTCCCTTGTCTCTGTGGCTTCAAACGCATCCATGTCATCTAAGTCCATATAGGACAAAAGCCAATCTGCATCAATTAATCTCATTATTCTTCGCCGTCCATTCTGGCTCCACATTCGGGACAAAAGTTTCCCGAATTACCTTCAACAACATAACTTCCACAATTTGAACATAAATACATACCGAATCCGTGGCCTGTTTCACCAGCAAAACTCCACTGCGCATATATCACCGGAGCAGCATCGACTGCTGGAATGGCCTTTATCGCTGCTTCAAACTCGCCCGGCCACATTTTTCCTTTAATGGCTTCAAGTGCTTGCTCTTTCGTTATGTACTCTGTCTTACATTCAGTCATCGTTAATCACCCCGTTTTACACTCGCTCAAACCAATACACTCCCTTATCGTCACACAAACTCTTATTTTCCCAGTATTCTTTGCGAGTTAATACTATGCCATTTCTCTTTATCGACTCAATTTTGGCTGCACAGTACGGGCAATATTTATATCTGTATGTAAATGGTGTGCCGCCACCAAACCCGCAAACATCATCGCCGCAATTGCTGCACACCCAGCCTTCCAGAAAATTATCCCATTCTAGTTGTGCCATCATCTACCACCTTACTGCCAAACTCCCTATTCAACTTCACTGTATTCAAAGTGTTCTGGATTATCCCAATCCTCAACCCTGTAATTGTCTACGACAACACTCAGATAATCTACAATGTCTCCAGATTCAATTAATTCATTTAACTCATCTTCTGATTCAACCTCGACAACACCCTCTAAATGTCCGTATTTCAAATATCCTTGAATCCAATCTAAGTCAGCTGTGACCATAAATTTCATAAATCAGTTCCCCTTTTCTCATTTCCCATTGCTGCAAAAGTCATCGTCCATCACTAGAGGTGTACACTGCTCCCCATAATCTTGGTTCAACGTGCATTCATACTCATCAAATTTATCCAACATTGCGTATGGCTTGGCATATTTACAATCCTTGCATCGCACCACCTCCACAACGTCGGCGGTCGGTAGCTCATCTAGTCTCTGTTCAACGCCCCAAATGTCATCCAGTATGAGATTCTGCTCTCCCATAGCGTTCATTACCTGTTCTTTTGTGAAATATTTATCCATTGCTTTCGCCTCCGTCCATTTTCTTGCTGCATTTTGGGCAGTAGCATTTTCTATATGTTCCCGTCCACCCCCACGCCTTTAAGATTTCCATTTCACGTCGTGGACTGCTTTCTATTTCGTCGTATCCAGTTCCGCACCCATCGCAGGCGACAGAAACGACGTCCATTCGTTTAATCGGCATCACTTTCTCCTCCGTCCCTTCGCTCGCCATCGCCGCAATACCATCCTCTCCACACCTTCCACGGGTCGTGATAGGTGCTGAAATTCGTGCACCTAACAATGTCCGGCCTATACGTTTCCTCTGCATACTTGCAATCCTTACACCGAACCACCGGCACAACGTCATTCTTTTCTGTCATCAAGAATTCAAGATCATCGTCCAATATTACCCATTTCTCGATATCGTTATCCCATTCGGTCAAAATGATTAACGATTCTTTCAAAACATATCCTTCTCCATATTCAGTCATTCTGCTCACCCTTCCTTCTTTCAATTTCCGTCCTCACTGCTTCGCTAAACAACGCCCAGTCGGCAGCATAGGAATTTTCGTAGGTTGTCCATCCTTTATCGCGGAGCAGCCAATCTGATATGTCCCGCTCGAATACACGGAGCGTCTTGTCTGAGCAATCCGGCAGCATCGGCGTGATTTCTTCCATGACCAGCCGTGGCATGTACGTCTCCCGACCTAGTGCATACCTGACGGCACAGTTGAGCACTGCACCGCCGAAGTCATCGTCTCTTGTTATTTGCATTGTTGGCCACCATCCTCTAACAACCAATCAGCAAGATCTCTGGCACAAAAACAACAGTATGCGTCTTTAACATAATTACCTGTTTTATCACCTTCTGAAACACGGTTGCACCAGAAATTATGTTTCTCGCGATATATCATATTGCAGCGCTTAACCTCCATGCTTCTAATACAATTTTCTACAAAGAGTTTTTCGAGTTTCATCTCACTCACCATCCCAAAGTAGAGGTTTTCCATTTGCATCTAACCGTGGTGTTATACCATAGTTGTAAGAAGGTGGCGCAATAATATACTGCACTTTTGTTTCCGTATCGAAAAATATTCTAAATTCAGATTCCATATCGAAATACAACAATCTAAATTTTCTTTTGAACCACATAATCACTCACCATCCTCTTTTTCAAAAATTCTCAGATTGCTTAACGGACCATACCAAATGCATCTTCTAATTGTTGGATGTACGTTCTTCTCCGGAAATAATCTGCATTCGCCATTTCTGTAATGTATGCAACTGCCGCACCTTTCTATTTGATACATCTTCACTCACCCTCCATCGGTAGCCGGGCTTGTACAAATGACTTGCAAACATTATAATTTATGGCATGTGCAAAATTTGTGGTAACAAAGAAAAGACCATTAAAATAACACATAAATTGGCGCTTTTTCCAATCGTCATGAGTATAACTCCTTACCATAATCCAATCACCAGGTTTTAAGTCGTTACCATTTTTAAGCAACGGTGCTTCATACTCATCAAATAACCATTTTATAACGTTATCTGCATCAGCCAATCCACTTATATCATGAGCGGCAAGCGCTTCTGCCGCATAAAAGTCTGAGTATCGTTCTTCTGCAAGCTTCAAAATTTCATCTTTATAAATGTCATAATTAGTCATTCTTATTCCCCTTCTATTGGCAAGCGGGCTTGTTTCCACTTATAAACGGCGTGATCAACGAGGTCTTGTGGTACGACTGCCGCGTAAAAATGGTCGTTGTAGTAGTACGCAAATACCCGCTTTGCCCAGTGAGCTTTCTCATCGTTTTTAACCATAATCCAATCGCCCGGCTCTAGGTTGTCACCATTTTCCAGCAGTGTCGGCTCGTATTCAGCGAAAAGCCATTTCAACATGACCTCCCAATCATAACTTCCGCAGAGACTCGCAACTGCATATCCAAAAGGGCTTAAACACTCGTTATACTTGATATGCGCCAGCTTCAAAATCCGATCTTTGTGCATTTCAAAATTAGTCATAATTATTCACACCTCACCGCCTAACAGACTTACCAATTATTCTAAAATAATGATTGTCATACTCGGTTACACTGTAACCAAGCCATTGCAAGATTTTTCACTCTCCATATAAATTCAATTCAGCCAACGCCATACAAATCGCGTCGGCGGTGTCCTCGTGTACTTGTTCACCAACCGCCTCGGAAGCCATCGCGATACTCATCTTCTTGTCTTCCTTCCTATTGGTCTGATGGATGCCTGTGCGACGTTTCCATGTAACCGACGGTACGATTTTGTACGGCACATTCTCTTCAATACAGGTGTCAATTAGCACGCCCTGTAGTTGAGCCAGCGTTTTGTAAACCTTGTTGTTGCTTTGGAATTGAATGTCCTCGATGATGATCATGTCGGGCTTGTACTCGGCAATAGCCTTCTTCACCCAGCGCGAAATGTCATGAATGCGCAGTGATGTTTCTTTCTTCTTATTGGCCTTCACAGTACCAAACGCAACAAATTCATTCGTGTCTTTGTCCAGCACGCAGAATCCAGTCTGGTGCGTTGCCTGATCGAGTGTCAGTATTCTTATGGTTAAACGTCCCCTTCCGTCAGAAAGTCCTCGATAAATGCTTGATATCCCCACCATCTATGCGGGTCTATTGCCACCATGCCTGCTTCAATCAAGTCGTAAATTGAATACGTCGTTGGTTCCAATGGGAAGAAGTAATCCATTCTGTCGAGTCTATCAATGTAGTAAACCTTTTCCGACTCATCGAAATCATACATGTCGCGATCAGCAATTCTGTCGTACCCATTTCCTGCAAGCATCATCAGTTTTTGTTTAAGTTGGTCATCAAGCGGCACACGATCCATTTCCCACCACACTGAATACTGGCGGTTGAATACATCCGAAAAGCTCATGAATGGTGATTGAGTGAAGCGATACAGAGCAATGGGAAGCAAGTGGTCATCATAGTAGTAAGTGTCCAGTTTTTCATTAAGGCCTTCTTCAGTGCAGTCATTGGTGAGTTTAAGTTTCCTATACTCTTCACGCTCCTGAGAGGCCAGCACTATGATGTCCCCATTGTCATCATCCAAGTGGAAACTGTGCAAATAGGGCGGCAGTAAATCTAAGTGCAGTGTTGTGCGCAGCGGGTGTGACATTCCTGTGACATAGTAAGTTTCATCCGGCGTGCGTATTCTCATCGTTGCCAAGTCTTCGTCCTGCGAGTAGAACGCTGGGTAATGCACCTTGTACTCATGATCGATTACCACCAATTGTTTTCCCAGATAGCCAACGATGATCGTCTCCAGTCGCCCATCTTTTCTCACGCTTAGTCTTGTTCCTGCTTTTAACAATTAAGCAACTTCTCCTTCCTTCTCATTGCCACATATCGTGTAAGTAGCAACATGTAATTCTTTTTCTGTTTTGGATTGCTCGAACCCGTCTTCGGTCTTGTACCACTTTGGCTTTTCTTCAAAGCCTGAGATATACAGAACATCTCTTTCCTTGAACGGCCTTGCATTGTACTTCTTTTTCTGCACCTTGGCCTTAGTGATCTCTCCTGTGTTGAGGTTGTAGAAAGTCCCCCATGGTGTGAATTTAGTGTCTAATGCCATGACGTAATACATAGGCGGGTCGCTTTCAATACGAAGAAGAGGTGTGCCAGCAAGTTTGATATCTTCTTTTATTTGCTCAGTCACGGACAGACTTTCATCTGGCAACGTCGCGGCATAGTCCTTGAGCAGGCGGCGCATATCCAGATTCTTGTACATCTTGTCTGTTTCTTCTCCATATTGGCTCATATCCATTCCTCGCATCCAGTCGGGGGCTTTTTCTTTTTTTATCTGTTTTCGCCCGCGCCATTCACGATACACTTCATAGACCGCCAGTAATTTCTTATTGCCGCCAAACTCCTTAAAGAAATTGATGGTGATGAGATTCTTCAGCTTGTCCATGTGAACGACTTTCTTGTCGCCAATTTCATACAGCACGTCAACGAAATCATCAAACTCCATGTCTCGCATTTCATACAGTGCATCGGCATCGCCAGCGGAAACGCCCTTCACTGAAGCAATCCCTTTGTGGATCGTGTTTGTCGCCTTGTCGAACGTGTACTCACTACGCGCCTCTCGGAACACTGGTTCACCCATACGCAAGCCAAAGTAATCCAGCTCGCTTGACAACTGAGCCGTCGTGTCAATGTCGTCCGAGTAGGCATTAAAGCACACTGTAAAATACTCCAGCGGATAGTTTGTCTTCAGGTACATTCCATACAATGCATCAGTCGCTGTGCAAAGCGCATGGGATGAATTGAAACTGTAGGCAGCGGCGTCTTCGATTACTTTCCAGATACGATCAAACGCGCCGTCGTCTGCCTTTTTTACCTTCGCATTGAAGTTTGATTCGAGAGTGGTCTTGAGTTCTTCCAGCTCTTTCTCTTTGAATTTCTTCTTGGAGATCTTCTTAATGATGGAATACGTTTCGTCCTCATGAATGCCAAGGAACTGAAGCACTGCCATGATGGACTCCTGATACGCCATGTAATGCGAACTAGATTCCAGCAGCTCATCAATCTCTGCGACGCCTGTTGTGTACGGTTCACGCGCCAGAAAGCCCTGCAAGAGTGAAGCGGCACCCGGACGAATCATTGCAACGAACAATGCCAACTCTGCCAAATTACGCGGCTTGTATGCCTTCACTTGTGCTTTCCCATTGGCTGTGTTGCACTGGTTAATCGTGGTCGTCATGCCTTTGCCGAAGTTATCCCAGACGCGTTTATCACACATCGTCACCAGCTCTTCATACGGCGGGATAGGTTTGCCAATCAGCTCGAACGTTTTGGAAATTAGTCCCCACACAGTGACGGTCAGAATGTCGTTCTTCAGGTATTTCCATTCATCAGCCATGTTCTTCTCAAGGTTCACGCACAGCTCGCCTTTGATTTTAATAAGCCCGAATTCTTCCCAGATGTCGCCATCATACAATAGGAAGGAACAAGGGGATGGTGACACACTGTCAACAACGTCTATCTGCTCATTGGCTTCTTCAAAGATGGCCGCCCACTTAGGATCGTTCTTGTACTTATCCAGATTCTTCGACACCTCATTGGCTTCCTTGAAATCAATGTTGTGGTTACGGCAAGCATTTCGGAACGCGGCATTCTCTCTCTGCGTACCATAGGCGATCATTCTGTAGCAATGATGTTCACCCAAGGTTTCAATCGACGCCTCAATGAATGGATCTTCATTGACGACGTTGAAGTCAATGTCCGGCATGCTGCGTGTCTCAAGCAATCGAGCCGTGGAAATGAAGCGGGCTGGAAACAATTGGATAGGAGCAGTGAAGCGATTGATGGTCGAGAATCCCAGCAGTGTGTTCATGAAATACGATGGTGCAGAACCTCGCCCTGTTCGTGTAATGACGCCGCCCTTTTCGACACCTCGCTTGATGATCTCTTCGTTCAGCAGGAAGTAGTCGGCGATTCGGATTTCATCGTTGACATCCTCGACAACTTTCATTTCCTTGCGAATCCCTTCCATCATCTCATGCTTCTTTTCTTTGCTGGCTGGGTGCGCCTTTATGTATTCTTTCCACCTCTCATTGACGTGGCTTTTTAACAAGCCCACACGGTCGTCCAATGGGAGGTCAGGATAGATGGTCGGCATTTTGATTGATTTGTCGAAACCTAAGTCCTCGGCCTGCTCGAATATAAGGGTCGCATCCAACGCCGCCTTTACTTCCTTCTTATTGAAAACGCCTTGGCGGGCATAGCGTTCATAGATGGTAGCCTCGTCGGGATAGTCCAGAATGAATCCATCCTCATAGCTATACTCATAGCCTTTGCCTATAAGGTAATTCATGCGCTTCTCTTTGTCCGACGGGTAGATGTAGTGCGTGTCGCAGCCATGAATGAGCGGGATATCGTACATGAAGCTCAGTTCTTTAATGCGGCGGTTCACACGAATCTGATCCTCGTCGTTGTGGTCTTGAATCTCCAGAAAGAAGTGGTCGCCGAAGTGCTCCTTCAACATGAGTAGGTAGTCGCGCACCGTATCAAAGTCTTCATCAGGAAAGCCAATCGGATTGTTAATGCAAGCTGTTGTCACTACCACGTCTTCGGGCGGCAATGTCAGAAGCAACTCCATGTCAACGCGGGGCTGGCGGTAGAATCCATCAATGTTGGCGATGGAGTTGATTCTGTTGTTTGCGTACATCCCATTGCGGTTCAGGCTGATGATGCAGATGTGATAGTTACGTCCTTCTTTGTCGCGTCGATCAAACGTGAAATAGGACTCATAGCCATGAATACAGAGAAGGTCATTTTCTTCGCATAAACCATACAGCTTCAAGATGTTGCCGGAATTGCCGTGCTCGGTCGAGAACACTGCTTTGTGCCCCAGTTCTTTTGCACGGGCAATGTAATCCTCATACGTTGTAATGCAGTCGTTGACGCGGATGTTGGTGTACACCTTGTGACTGTGATAGTTGTAATACACTGGAATGACCTCCTAAATCTTAATTGTCCAAATCGATACCTTCTAATTCAGCACGAACCTCAAGCATTTCTAGGTACTGTCTCATGTAGTCTCTCTGCATCTGTAAATATGGCGCTGGGGTTTTCAGCATGAAAGACAATGTGCCAGCTTCTTGCTTGATTAGCATTTTATGCAGCTTTTCTAGTCGAATCTTCACCTGCCAAAACTCAGCCTTGAAACGTTCCTTGTAATCTTCACTGGTCATCAATTCGACGGTGTCTTTTAATTCTGTCATTGTTTTATCCACCCTTTCTCTAAACTAAAAACCATTTCCTCGTGAAACACGGCCTTCAAAGTCACTCCATAGTAAGCGTCCGTATGCCCATTTATCGTTGTAGTGCCAGCATTGCCATGTTCAACGAGATATGAATACCCATCATCCACAATGAAATCGACAAGCTCATGCAAGTAGGCTCGTGCTTCTTCATCATCCATGCCGCGTAAATCGCGAATATCCGAAATTTTCATTTCATTACTCCCGTATATTTCTTAGGCAACTCTATCCAAGCAACTACATCTTGAACCGGAACCATCTGAGCGAACTCTTCTTGAACTGAAGCCACATGGGCAAATGCGTCTTCAGGATATAGGCGGCACCAAAACAAAGTATCGTTAGTGCCAAATCTTTCAAACCATCCGAACTCTGCCCTTGTCTCAAAGTATGGTTTTCTTTTTTCGTAAAGGTCGCCCACGTTGCTCTCTATGATCCAAGCTCGTACATATTTCACCGTTGCCCAGCACAGAGTTCTTAATGGGACATTATCGAAGCTTGTATTCCACTCCATAACACGCCTCAATCAATCTTTTTTGCGTCCACAGGAATCCACATCTCTGGGTTGAAGTTCAGAGTGTATTTGGTATTCTCAACGTCGGCACCTTCAACATCCTCAATGACATACGTTACATTGTCACTAAGACCAACATAGTGTTTGCTGTAGTCGTCCTTACTGTTTTCAACGATGACTTCAAGCTGATTGTCGTCAACGTCGGCTGTGATTGACATGCGGCCTTCCATTTGGAAAAGCACATCCCCTTGCAGGCAGTTGATTACCGTCAGGCGTCGCACATCATTAAAGTTGTCAGCTTCCTTAGAAAGGTTGTAGGACGCACGTTGAGCCTGTGTACATCCAGCCAATGTCCCCAATCCCAATACGGAAACAAGAATTATGCTAACTATTTTCTTTCTCATTCGTTCCTCCCATTGTGCTTTCAAAGAAGTCGTACACGCGATTGAGATCATCGCTCAAATTTTTCACACGTTCAATAAAACTCTGTTTCTCATCAAAGCTTGGTGTATTGTATGTCCATGTCCCTACTTCTTTTGCGAACACCTCCATCATACCAGCACGAATGTCATTAATTTTTTCTTGGCATTCTGATGGATTCAAAGCGGCACCTCGATCCACTCTGTCGGTTTCACTTCAGCGTTACTATGATCCAGATAATACTTGCCATCCAAATCGCGGCAGGCCAGCGCCGTTTTTGAACCGTACATTTGACGATACTTCACTACCAGTAACGAACCAACAGGCGGCTCGGTGTTTTCAATTCTTGTCCATTCGCATCTGCTCACTAACTCACGCTCCTTATCTCATTGCCCCATGAATACCAACCGTCTCTCGTATTGCGTGCAAACAATTCGATCTTGTTGGCATCAGGAAACATATCCTCAATCATTCTGTATGTGCACTCCGGTTTCTTTGAGTGCTTCGTACTTTTCTCGCGCATCACATCCGAGTACACACCGCGCACTTCCTTCCGTGGCATCAGCATATGACCGGGTTTGTAAAACCAAATCAGATATTCGTGAGAGAACCTAACCGTGTACGCCGGAGCAATGCCGTTCTCTTTATCCCAAATTATTCTTGCGTGACACTTATAGCCGCGTTTTGACATTTGCTGTTCAGTTTCATGTAAGAACTTGTCAATCGTCCACATAAACACATTGTGCTTTTCGGCGGTTTGAGCGAAAAACTGATCTTGAATACTGAAGCAATCTTCTACGCTCATGGTCTGGTAGTCTAATTCTTTCCCTTGATTTGGACGAGCTTTTCTAGGATTACTTTTCTTTTGCGGCCACGGTGGGTCTGTGTAAATGATGTCGTAAGTCAAAACCAGTCCCACTCCTCTTTCACTGCTTCGGTCTCACGTCTCATGTCTTCAATATCAGGGCGCGGTATCGGCATCCAGTGCGTCAGGCAATAGCAGTAATCTTCTGTCGCCTCAAATTCTGGTTCGCCCTCATTGACCATGTATGGGTCTTCCCACGTCCAGCGCTGATTGCCATACTGGTCAACTTCGACTTCGCCACGGCAAATGTAAACGAACTCTTTGTCATTGCCGGACATCGCGTAATTGTAATCCACTTCGTAATACGCCACCAGCACATCTTGTGATTCTGTTGGCGGGTCATCCTTAACGCTTCTCCAATTAATCAGGTATCAACTCCTTTTCGATCTTCCACGGCTCTTTGTCCTCCCATTGAATAAACTGAAACAAGTGCTGGAACATATTTAGAGATTCAGGTGGATGGAAGTAATCGCTGCTCCAAGTGTTCGCGCCCTTTACAGGACGCACGTTGAACACCCAAAGCGAATCATCTTCATCACGCGCAATGTATTTGGCATCAAAGTCTGGACTCAGGTTTTCGAGAATGATATGCTCAATCCCCGTCATCGCCGTACACCTCCTTGATTAGTTCGTCAGTGTAATCCGTGATGAACAAATCGCCAAAGCGTAACATGTAGAATTTGTCTGTAATGATAAGGTCGTAGCTGATGGTTCGATACAAATCTTTGAACGTCGCGTAGTACAGCGGCTTCAGGATTGTTTTACAGCTGGAAGGTTGTGCGGAGTTTTCGATTGTGATCTGAAATCGGTAATCATCAACACCGACAAAATTCACCTTGTCATACTCATTCGTCAGAAAAACAACGTTGCAGTTTTCGAAAAAGGTCGCCAAAAAGAATTGCTTATCTAAGCCGTTATCGCCTCTCTTCAATTGGAAGAGGAAACGAATGGCCGGAAAGTAGTACCGAACAACATCCCAAATATAGGCGACAACAATCAAACCCGCGATGCCAAATAGAACGCTTTCAAAAATCTCAAAAATAGACATTCCTCCTTTAGAAAAACACGATGTCGTTTACTTCCTGCTTAATGTGCTTCAGCTTGCCATTCCAGTTCAGCCACGATTCACCATCATCGGAAACCAACACGAACATTTCACTGAACGTCTGGTCGGTAAATTTATTAAGCGGAATTAGATCATCCAGCGCCCACACTTCTTCCATGCTGATTTCTTCTTTCCCATTGAACTCATCGCTGAGAAAGTACTCGATGTCATACTGCATCAGGCACAAGCCCCATCGTTTTGAGGTCGATGTTGTAGTTGACCAAGTGCAAGTTGATGAGGTCGCGAACCTTTTCCATCAGCGCACGAATTTGTGGGTGAGCACCCTTTGAGAGCCGCAGCTCGAACACATGAATCCACTGGCGCACATTTGCTGTCGTGAAAATTTCAGTCCACAGGCAGTTTGGCAGAATGGCTCGTGCTTCCTGTGGTGACATCCCATTGTTGACAAGATCGCGATAGGTGTCATCAATCTTATGGAGTACGACAATCATCTGGTCATTGAATCCAGTGACAGGCTCGATGACTGGCATCCCACCATATTTCTTATTGAAGTTGATGTAGCGGGTACTGGAAACACTGAAGGCATTGAGTCGGTGGCGCGTGATCTCAGCCATGACGCCTCGGTCGGTTTGCAATATGAAAGAGAAATAGAGGTGATTTAATACTTCAGCATAGGAGAGCTGGGTTTCGTACATCATTTGAAATTCTTCTGCTGTCAGGCATTCGACGTCGGTCAGGTCATGACCGCATTCTTCAGCCGTCATAGGCGTAAGGAACAGCTCAGGAAAACGGTCATAGATGAGGCAGACCAGATTTGCGAGAAGCGGTTCACATCTGTAGGCTTCAATGAGGAAACGGAAATTGATGGAGATGATGTTGCGTCCATCTTTCTCATTGACAGTTGCTGAAAAGTTTGGTGTTGTTTGCGCGGTTTCCAACAGCTTTAAGTAATGATAGAAGCTACCCAAATTCTTCTTGAACACAAAGACAAAATTGATGTGCTCGAAGATTGAGTAGTGGCCGTTTTGCATGGCGCGTTTGGCAAAGTCGGAGGCATTTTCATATGAGCCTGACTGTTTGCTTTGGTAACAAGTGCGGCCTGCTCGTTCTACTTTGAGCAGCGGGTTTGGCTGGAAGACGATCTGTGCGTCCTGCTGTAAAATATTCAATGAACCACTTCCTTTTTAGATGTCGCGGATGTTGATGGTGCGGCGAAACGTTTGCCCGCATTCAGAACAGCGGTAGTAGAAAACGATCTCGCCTTTATTCTTTCCTTCTTCGTAGCTTTCTGAGTCAGTTGGCACCGTGCCACATTTTGGACAGCATGGATGTCCATCCTTTGTTTGCTTGCAGTTTGGCGTCTTCTTCAGTGAGCGCGATATGCGGCCACTATTTGCGGCGGCGGTTGCTGGTTTTTTTCGTTGTGCCATCGGTGCTTCCGAAACCTCCTTCGCGTACTTTCTTCGCGGTGTCGTCCTCGGTAATGTAATACTTGGTGATGACGCCCTGCATGAACTTCTCGCCCTGTTGGATGATGACCTGCTTGTCAGAGTTGTTGACCAGCGAGAAGCCAATGTTCCCTTCGTTCTTCTTATTGTTGTAGTAGTCGGCGTCGATGATGCCTGTCGTGTTTGCCAGCGCAATTCCCTTCATGCCGAGACTGCTGCGCGGATACAACATGAGCACTTTGTCTTTATCCAATTGGACTTTGATGTCAGTGAACATGAGATGTGTCTGATCATGCGGCTCGATGATGATCGTTGTCGGTGCAAAGAAATCATACCCAGCCGAATACTTTGTCGAACGCTCTGGCAGTTTGTCCCAGATGTGATCGCGCTTGTTACTTACCCATTCGAATTTGTTCAATTAAGTTCCTCCTTAATTTGTGCCAATACTTCGTCCAGCTCGGCTTTTGTGCCTCCAAGCTCTAACATGGCAATTGTGTTGCGCAATGATTTCTCTCGTTTGTTATCAAGAGCCTCCTCCTTTTCTCTAAGCTCTTTGTATTTAGGATTACTTGAGACGACATAATCTTCATAAAGGTTACATTCGATAATGGAGCGGGAGGATCTGTACGGTGTGGTGTATGCATAACCAGTTCGTTCTTTGAAATCATTTTCTATTTCTTTATTTAATTCATCGCACTTTTTCTTGTAATACATGACGTGTTGTACGGCTTGTTTTTGAAGTTCATCTTTCTCTTTTTTGATTTCAGCTAATTTAGGCGCGAACATATCGTCAATCTCTTCGGTAATGTATTCGCGGATTGCTTTTGTTACTTTCATGGCTTATAACCCTCCTCGTAGTTTCTTAATTCGTAGTCCTTTGGCAGTCTCGCTTGTGAATATCCATATGCCTCGGCAATGTCTGCGCCCTCAACGTGTTCGAATGTCGCGTAGAAAAACCCATAACTGTACGCCAAGAAGAAACCGTAATCCCAATCCTGACCATCTCTTTCGCGCACAACAATCTTGTCACCGATCTGAAGGCCGTCGCCATTCTCAAGTAAATCTAATCCTTCTTCTTTCCCATTGGATAACTCAGCAAGAAAACCACACTTCGAGTTGGTTAATAAATCACAATTACACTCCAAGTTGGTTAAAAGGCATTTGACATCGCCGCCAAACGGAGAATGACCATCAGGAATAAATTCGGCGAACGGGCATTCAGCAGGCCTGCTTGGCATTTCATCAACTAAAATCTTACTCATCGTAATCCTCCTTATTCTTAACAAGATCGAGAACCGCCTGTGGCATGTGCATTATGCAAAGACAATTCGGGCAAGCCACTGTCGGGATCGCCGTCTGGAATCCACAATGGGAGCAAGTGAAAGGTGTCTCCGGTGGTGATGGTATGAATTGCCACCATGAATTCAAATACTTTGCCACATCACTCATCCTCATTAGGTAGTCTGGCTTGTTCCCATCCGGCAATTATGCCACAAGAAGGATCTGCACCTAAGATTGCACAATAGAAAACACCATCGAAATAATACGCAAATTGTCTCTTGATCCATTTATCGTCTACAGGATCTTTAACCATGATCTTGTCTCCGGTTTTTAATTCATCTCCATTTTTCAAAAGTGGCGGCTCATATTCTGCACAAAGCCAGTAAATGGAATTTGCCTCGCATTCGCTGCAATGAAAACCGTCACATTCTTCTTCGTGGCCTCGCAATGCTGCGATGTGACACATGATTTCTTCACGGTCGCCACTCAAAATTTTATCCCTGAACTTGTCTATGTTCTTTATCTCAATCACCTTCCCATACGCCATCAGGCCTCATCTTTGCCATTGCCAGTAATTGGTACAGCGGCTTGATCGCATTCTTTTTTGTCGGTGTCCAGTATCCGCCTGCACCTTGCCGTCTGTACTCCTCTATTTCTTCTTCGCTTAGATCTTCATCAAGGTTTGCCAGTGCGTTAATTGCTTTCTCTAGCAGTGGAATGCTTTCTAGCCCAGTCTTTCCATAGAGTGCGCGGATACCTTTTTCAGTACCGAACGTGTCATCACGGTAATACCAGTCGGCGTAGTTGTATGTGATGTTCAAAGTAAGTTCCGTGTCACCACCCAATTTGTAAGTGCCGCCTCTCATGTAATGTGGCTCGTCAATCGTCAGCACATCTCCATTCACTGGGTCTGTTAATGAAATATCGTAACTCATCCCATTTCATCCTCCCATTGCCGATACACTGTCTCAGGAGCGTATTGCCCCGGCCATATTACCCTGAGTTCTCGAATGATCGGCAGGCCGCCATTCTTCCCGCCGAACTCGTACATAGGCCATGCCTTCACTCCGCATCGACTCAGCACATCAATCGTCCTAAACAGTTCATCCTGCGCCAGTTTGTCAAACCCCATTTTCACGTTTCCATTGTAGAAACGCGATATTTCAATGAGGTGTTCTGTGATGCCTTGTCGTAGAACTTGCTCGCGTGGTTTAGTCATAATCACTCACCATCCTTCATTTGGTAAACACAACATCCAGCCCCTTGAAGCGACTGACCAATATCACCTTAGTACCTTTCTCAATTTCTGGATGATTCTTAATGTGGCGCAGTGCGGCTTTCACGCTATGCACTGGACATGATGCCGTTCCGTAACCACTGCCTTGGCACTCTTCATGCGGTTTCTTTACCCAGATTTTGTCGTTATCGCACCAATAATATCCGTCGGCCTCAAGCCAAAGAAAAACTGAGAGTCGAATGTCGCCGCATTTGATGGTTCCCTTTTTGAACCGATAGCCTTTGGGCTGATAGTACTTTGCCATTATTCACCATCCTCCAGCAGGTGAGCTTGTGCCCACGGTTCTCCGAACCCTTCAAGCGGTGCGTGGTTTGGGGCGGAACAGATAAATTTTCCGTCAAAAAAATATAAAAACTGACGTCTTACAAACGACTGCGAGTCGACATCGCGTACCATAATCCAGTCGCCCGGTTTGAGTCCGTCGCCGTTCTTGAGCAACGGCGGTTCGTATTCGGAGAAAAGCCATTCAAGTTCAGGTTCAAAGAAATCGCATTTTTCGCCAGTGTGCCGATTGTGCACTCTGGAGACTGCCAAAACGATTGGCGCTGGTGACGATCCTTTCATGGCGATCTCAATTTCTTCAAATATTTCCTCGCGGTACTTATCTACGTTCAGCACTTTGCTCACACTCCGTTCTTAGCTCCAAAATTCTTTTAAGGTTGCCTCTCATCCACTTCCGATCATTCTCCAAAATCGAAACATACGGATTATTAAAGTCTGTCGGATACTTACCATCGTAGTCTTTACAAATAAACCCATATCCACACGCTTCGTTATGTAGGTCACATTGACCACCAGTTGAAACGCCTTGGAAATTGTTGTAGATGTGTGTGCAGAAATCGCAGTCGCCAATAAATCCAATGAATGGTCTCGACATGTACAGGAAGTCACTACCATCGCACTTCACGATCTCCATGCCTTTATAAAGCACGTCGTAATTCGACAATAAGGATACATACAGTATGCGTTCAATGCGCTTAATCTCTGCTTCAGGACTAGGGTCAAAAATCTCTCTGAGTTTATTCTCCATCGGCGCTCACCTCATTTCTCACAACATGCGCGAAAACAATATCTTCCCACGGCAGGTCTTCATACTGAGCAGCCATTTCTTCGTCGGTCGGAATTGGATCACCAAGCTTCGTGTTGCCAATGCAGTAAGACTTGAAGTTGTTGAAGTCAATTGACTTGATGTAGTAGTAATCATCGATCAGCAGTCCTTTGTCCAACTGTACTTTGTCAATGAGAAGAAAACGTTCAAGTTCAAGATGGTAAGCCGTCGGATCAATATCGTCGATTACAATACGAAGAGGAAAATCAGGGTGTTCTGTTAGTAAAGCCGCGAGTTGTTCTTTCATGTTTCACTCTCCAAAATGTCTTCTCTTTAATTCCGCCTCGAACAATTCGTACCAACCGTCGTCCACGTCTCGCACAATATCCATGCAGTTTCTAATATGGCTCGTTTCCATTTCTCGTATTGGCTTTCCGTTCCAGTTGCCGTCTGGCAAGCCAAAAGGAAACTCAATTTCAAATTGATACTCATCTAACAACTCTCGTCCAAGCACTAATACCGCCTCATTGCACTGCCAACACTTTCAAGATTACGATCCTTCAAGTCTTCAAAGAACTCGGCCTTAGCGTCAAACACGGCGTAGGCAAGCTCGCGATCAAAGAACACACAGAAAAAGTCTGAACCAATCTCATGCATGACGGTTGTGTACGCTTTCGTGATGGCTTGTCCACCAAAGCCGCCGAATCCCAATGCCGTGCTCCCCCATACTTGAGGAAAGACATCGGCTTCAAAATCAAAGTTCCATTCTTTTGGATTGTGCCGCCCGCAGAAATTAGGATTCTTCATAAGGGCTTCGCGTGCTTTGTATTCCAGTAGTTCTAAGTTCGGGTATCCCAGTCTCATTTCATCACCTTCTCAGCAAGCGCCCCAATAACCACAGCGATCAAAATTGACAACGCCGACAAGAATATGCCAGCTACGAGGATGCTCGTCATGATGACAAGCACCCACATGAAAATCGTAAACGCCAAACTTAATGTCACTGTGCCGCACCACTTTCGACGGCCTCAATCAGCCAGCCAAGATACTCCTGCGCTTTCTTCAGATCAGACAACTCATCTTCCTTAAACGCCGAGCGCGACACATATTTGATAACGTTCCCTTTGAGGAACCCTTTATATTCCTCCGGAATCAGTTTCGCTTTAATGTAATCAATGACGGTAATGCCGCCTACATCGTAGTAATTATTTTGTTCGCTCATGTTCTTTACCCCTTAAATATGTTCTAACCCAATATTCATCAGGTTTTCCTGTTTGTAAAAATCCATTTGTGATATACGTCGTATGACCAAGTGCTTCCATGAGATTTCTAAACTCTGAAACCTCTTTTTTAAGTTTCTTATTTTTCGATGCGCGCTCTATTAAATAAAAGAGATATTCATGCATCTTCTCGCGTACCATAATTTTGTACTCTTCTTCCCTGCTGATAGCTTCCTTCTTCCTCCCATTGTTCATGCAATGCTTCAACAAACTTAAATTTCGCCACGCACCCCAACTCCTTCTCATAAAACTGCCAGAATGCGTCGATTCTAATTTTCATTCGCCATACATCTTTTCTTATCTCGTATAGCAGCCAGCAGCAGATGATTGGAAATACCAACCCGATGACATGTGCAATGCACACTAACCATTCAAAGGCACTAAGTCCCGCTACCATTCGTAGCCACCTTCTAAGACATTGCGATCCACCTCGGCGTTCTTAATCAACACAGCTGTTAAAACCACCAAACCCAAGATCATCAAGCATCTTTTGAATTTTTTGTTCATCCTGAAACCATCCTTCTAAAGTGTTCAAAGTCAAATAATCAACAGTTTGACAAAATACTTCTGCCATTGTCGCTGAAAAGAAGAATGCATTAATTGCTTCTTCGAGAGCATCAAATTCTTCTTGTCGGTACACACCATCGCTTTCTTCATGCGCCATCAAAACATAGCATTTGAGAATGCAATCCAGTGCATCCATAGCAATTTCTGTATTCCGCTTTATATCGCTGGCATATTGCTTATATCTCTCTTCAAGTTGACTCATATGATCCCCTTTATGAAATATTGATTGTTGCTGGCGAGGATCACATTTGTCAGGGGGTCTTTTTTATTTTCTTTATTTAAGTTGTCCGAATCGTACATGCCAACCTTGATGTAGTCGAAGTAATCAAATACGAAAGGAAAACGATCTCTTACTGTGTCCTCATCAAAGTGGGTGTACAGGTACAACTTCTTGTCAGGGAAACACTCGCGCAATGTCGCCGCAAAGTTTTCTATCTCCCATTGGAAATTGTCAAGCGGCTCGCCGCCCAGAATGACGATGTTGTCGAACTGGTCTTCGCGATTCTCCATATCCTTGACCAGCTTTTCAATTTCTTCCTGCATCGGAATGCCAGCGTTGAAGTCCCATGTGTGGGGCGAGTGACAGCCGGGGCAGTATCCATGACAGCCAGCCAAGTAGATTTCATAGGCGATCCCGTCGCTTGATGCGAACACTGGGAAAGCCGACTCATAATAATTCAGATACAACAACCTCCTATTTTTCGGATACACCTCAATCGCCCGTGTATCCAGATAATCACCACTTATTAAGCACGAGGAAGAAGATGTAAAACGCCAGCACAACGACAGCCAGCACACCAATTAGAACAGCCAGTGAAACGACGGCCTTAAATAATAACTCCATTTCCTTCCTCCCATTGTTTTAATAGAGGGCGCGGCGGGGTTTTGACCGAAGGCATTCGGGCACGCCGCGCCGCGTCACTTACTGCACAACGAATTCTTTACGAATTGCTTCAGCCTGTCTCTTGCCGATGTTATGGGAAGAAACTGGAGTGCAGTAGCCGACGACTTTGTTGTAGGTCGTAGCCTTGATCTTCAAGGGACTTCACCTCCGACGAAGTATTATTTACACGCCACCGTAGTGACGGATAAACCTATAGATATTTATCAATTAGGATGTACAATACGAAGCACATAAGAAGGATAGCGACATAGTAGAAAACCACTTGTATTACCAGTGCGCTACCATCCGCAATACAACACACGCCGCACAGCAGGAAAAAGACTACATTCCACAACATTAATGCGCGAAGATCTCCAGCCATCCATGATTCGAAAAATTCTTTAATACGCTTCACTTGAACATCTCCTTCTATACTTGTTTCTCTTCTGGTATTGTTCCCATGCTTTGTGACGCCGGATGTATTCAAAGCCCTTCTTCTGTTCTTCAAGCTTCTTTGCTTTCATGACATCCCAGTCGTTCTTCCAACTGATGTATGATTCGCATTTCGCATGGCAGCCAATGTATCTTCCAGTGCAGCCCTTACAAGGCGAGAATTTCATAGTGGATGCGCCTCCGATGTTTCTAGTAGTTCTTTCCAGTGCAGATCTTCGTCGAGGTAATCAAGGCATTCTTGAATGTACTCCAATGAACCAAACACATTTCTGAAGAATCTGCTTGCTTCTTGAATGTCTTCCTCGCTCATGCTGTCTGGGTCATCCGCAGACTTAATCACATCTCGAATGAAGTTGGCCAACGCTTGGACGGCATTCTCAGCTCCTGAAGGTAGCAGCTTGTACTTAATGTAGTCGTAGTCAAACATCTTCTGACACCTCGTAAATCTTTCTCGCCACTGCATACGCCAGCGGCATTCCAATGAGAAGGCAGAAAGAGAACGATATTAGAAATTCCATCATTGTTAATTTTCCTTTCGTATTGATATTTTTCGCGTCGCTATTCCGGCTCGCCCCAAACGTAGAACCATTTGTCATCGTCCTTGAACTTCACAGCGGCTTTCATGATCGGGCGCGGTCGCAGGTAGTGTCCCCACATTGGCGGCACGATCTTCAGCTCAATGCCCAAGTCCTCGAATGTTTTGAGCCTCCCACTTCTGTAGGCATTTGTCAGTGTCACGGTGTTCGGTCTGTTGTCGGCGAACTCTTGATTGTGTTCAGTGACAATCGCCAGCACCGTATTCAGTACGTCCTCGCCTGTCATCGGCCACCTCCAGTTTTTATAATTCTGGTTATAATAATCTAAGTTATAATAATGTCCGCGCCTTTTGGTTTCATGCACTGCCTACTCGGCGCGGGTGTGTATCCCAGAAAGCAATGTCGTTATCACAAAGCAGTTGGAAGTACACGGTGTAAAACAATTTGTCGATGAAAACTTTTTTTATTTTGCTCGAAGTTCCGAGTTACAAAAAATATTAATTGCTGACGCCCAGCCAAGCGG
>ERZ1034984.905-NODE-905-length-31070-cov-29.185491_pt1 | contig 31070 bp, 23 predicted proteins | sample MGYA00520589_ERZ1034984 | MGnify/ENA primary metagenome ERZ1034984 (study PRJEB33766, sample SAMN09781790) | gut metagenome | biome: gut microbiome | host: Homo sapiens | place: Madagascar | study: EMG produced TPA metagenomics assembly of the PRJNA485056 data... | reverse complement strand
CGCAGAGCCTGAACGCTGAATATTTAAACAACCGTCACGATTAACGCGCAACAGAGTTATAAAATATCATACTTTTGAAAGTTGTCAAGGCCGTTTTGTGCGTTTTTCATGAATTTTGAGCATGATTTTCCCTGCAAACGGACCTTTTTCACAAAAACTGACCCATAGAAGGCGTTTCCCGGACAGTTTCCAGCAGGCAATCCCCCATGTATCCGGTTTCACAAATTCAAAATCCGGGAAGCCGTGCTGCCGAAGCAGCGCTTCCCATGCCTTGCGGTGATACTCTCCACTTTCGGCCAGAATCGTGCCGTCTAGTCCCACTCCCAGCCATGCAGCCTCCATGCAGAGCGGCTCCAAAGTCTCCCGGTAAGCTCGCTGCAATGCGATCGGAACTTCAGATGTTGCCGGGAAAAATCCCTGCAATACCGCTGCGGCGCGCTCCCGCAGCTTTTTCCCGGCACTCTCCTGCGCCGCCTCCTGAAGCAGCCGATCAAGTTCCTTCGCCCGTTCGGAAGCACTTTGCCATGCCTTCAATTGCTGCAGAGTCACCGTCGCTTCGGGGCGGCGGACATAGTTGTCGATCCGGACCGCAACCGCCTCCTCCCCTTCCCGGCGACGACCGCGCAACACTCCCACCACCTCACCGGAGGCTCCGGTAACCGCTTCGCCGGATTCGCCGGGGCGGATTCGCAACCCGGCAAGGTTGACCTCCTGCAAGGAAATCTTCACCGGCTGATACGAAATGCCTTTATTATATAGGGAAGCACCGGAACTCAATCCGGAGCGCCGCACCGCCGGACCGAACGGCGGCAACTCCACGGTTTCCAGAATCGCCAGATCGCGATCCGGGGCCAATTCGACGGAACGGATCGCGTAACCCTTTCCCTCCCCGTCGGTCAGGCGCAGATCGGGATTATCAATCACCACATGGGCGGCGGTCACCACTACCGGCTGCCCCTCCCAGCGCACGGCGCTTCCGGCCCCACGCATCCGGTCGCCTGTAATCTCAAAGCTCCACGGCTCGCTTCCGCCAACGATCCAACCGAATCCGACGAGCAATACCGCCGACCACCATTTTCGCATCATTTTCTCCTTGACAAGCATCATGCGTCAAGCTAAAATAATGAGAAAACGGTATTTTTCAACCTGTTCCGGGAGGATTCGCGATGAAACTTTCAGCTGCCGCTTCAGCGAGGATAGGTCTGGGCGCTTCGATCGGCATGATCCTGCTCTCGGCTTTCCTGCTGTACGCCGACCCGGCGGGTCCTGCAATCTGGTTGCTGATTTCTGCAATTCCGCTCGCCCTGCCGCTACTCATCGGCAACCGCAAACACCGGATTTACGCACTTCTCATCCTGCTTTTCATCGGGATCTCCTGCGGAACCGCCCTTACCCGGATGAACCGTCAACTCAACCGCACCATCCGGCAACTGATTGAGCTCAGAACAAAGAACGCTCCCGTGGAGTAACGCTTTCATACGTGCCATCCGTGTAAAGAACATTATACATCTGCTTCGGATGGTTGCCGGGCTTGTCCATCAGCAGCGGCAACCGGGAGATTTCCGACAATCTGCCGCCGCCGTAAAAGATATAACCGCACTCCTCCTCGGTCAACTCCGCCTTTTGAGGATGGCGGCGGCTCCCCTGCCACGTGCAGACGTAAATCGCCCGATCCGTCAGGTATTCGCCGCGTATCAGGTAATTCAGCCCGGCGGCTCCGTTTTCCGGCGGCAGAAAACCGTTATGATCTCCGGCGTAGAGCTTCAGCGCCGTGTGAATCTGCCGGAGATTGGAACGGCAGGCGATCAGTGCAGCCTTGGGCCGAATCCTGCCGACCGGTTCCGGGATCAGGATCAGAAACAGGACGGATAAACAGAGAATCGAGAAGAACCATCCGGCCTGCCGCAGCCAAAACCGGAACTCCTTCCGGCGAAAAACAGCCCAGACCAACGCTCCCATCATCGCCGCGATGCACCATCCCAGCGCGCACAGCAATCCGCGTTCCTGCCATCTCGCCCAGATGCCGAAAGGCGGCAGGAGTCCGACGCCGACGGTCAACAGGAAAGTCGCAAGTGCGAACCACCATGGACAAGTCGCCAGCCGCCTGAACAATTCCCGCCTCATTCCGTCTGCCTCCGTTTCCGCTCCTCACACTGCACACTTCCATCGGAACGGGTGATACAATACGTGCGCCCCGGATGGCTACCCGGCTTATCCATTACCATCACAACCGGATTATTCGCCATCGGATACATCCCTGATGTTAAATTCTGACGTACCGTCGGAGTAAAAAATATTACACCTCCCTTCCGGATGATTGCCGGGCTTGTCCATCAGCACAATACTTTTTCCCTCCGACTGCCGGCCCCCTCCGCGATAGATATAATCACACGTTTCATCCGTCAGGCTCTCCGGGAAGACCGTTCCGGTTACCGGACAGTTGAAAACGGAAAGATTATCCAGATACCCGCCCTGTACCAGCCGACTCAGCCCTCCGACGCCATCCTCCGGCGGAAGCCAGCCATCATGATCCCACGCATATACCTGCAATGCCGTGTAAATCATTTTCAAGTTCGACATGCACCTTACGTTTTTGGGCCGACAACGGCAATCCGTGTAAAGCGGCGGCAAAAGTATTGCTACTCCTGCAACCAACGCCAGAATTATGACGCACCAGAGAAGCAGACGTTTTTGTTTTTTCACCATCCACCCCGACTCTCAATCTCACCGTTATAGTAAAGTATGTTATATTTCCGCTCCGGGTGGTTGCCGGGTTTATCCATCAGCAGGATTCCTTTCCGGTCGTAGCTTTGCTCACCACCTCCATAGTAGATATAATCACAGTTTTCTTCTGTCAGCTCTTGAAACTCCCCGGCAGACCCTGAGCGGCCGGGACAATGGAATAGTACCGGTTCCGCCAAATATCCTCCCCTCAACAACTCATTCAATCCGGTAGCTCCGTTTCCCGGCGGGAGAAAGTTCTTATTATCGGAAGCATACGCCTGCAATGCATTCCAAATTTGTTGCAGATTGGCACGGCAGGAGATCAAACGTGCTTTTTCAGAAGCAACGCAGGGACCGGACAGGAAGAAACCGAATAAAACCGTCCCAACCACCATACTCACCAAAAAAGCACATCCATGCCGTTCCCAGAAATCCTCTTCTCCGGACCTCCGGCGGCGGAAAGCGGCAACCATTGCCCCGATCAGGCAGAAACAGCCCCAAACCAACGGACTCATCGCCCGGGCCGGAATCACAAGTCTTATCTCATCGTCCGAACCCAATGCTACAATAAGCAACAGAATAAAAAGCCCTACAACCAACTTCCAGCGGAATACACCGAGCCAGTATTTATCTTCCAACCGCAGTTCCTTATTTTCCATCGTCCTCCTCCGTCCGGGTGGAAATATGCCCGCCGACATGCAACCGATGCCGAAACTTCCCGCCGTGGTTTTCCGGTTTGTCGGCAACCAGAATCTCCTCCCGGCTTGATTCGAGTGCGCGCAGGCCGCCGAAATACAGATAGCTGCAATGCTCTTCGGTCAGCTTCCCGGAAGTGAGCTTCTGCCGGGAATCGCCGGGACAGACGTACAGCGAAGCATCCGTCAGGCAGCCCTGCCGGAGCAGCTCATTCAATCCGGCGGCTCCATCCTCCGGCGGAAACCAGCCATCGTTATCCTGCGCATACATCCGCAATGCAAGCCCGAGCTGTTTCAAACCGCCGCAACATGCCGCTCCCGGAGGAAGCGGACGGCGCAAACGTTCCTCCAGCGCCAACTCAGCCGACAGATTCGACACGATCAGCGTCGCCAGAAAACAGAGCAAATAAACCAGATAGGTGCCCCGCTTCCTCCATTCCAGGCAGATTCCGGCCAGCGCCGACAGCGCGCCCAGCAGGCAAGCGCCCCGGACAAACCGGAATGCTTCAAACAAATATCCATACCGCCCCTGCTCCGGCCACCGGATGAACAGCGCGATGATCCCGGCAAAAAGCGGCAGATACCACCAGCGGTATTCGGCGGCGACACGGCAGAATCGACGCAGCTTCCACATGAAAAAGCCCTCCTGCATTCATTATAGAAGCTCAGGAGGGCGGTTTCAAGCCGGAGTTTCAGAAAATGCCTAGTTCCGGCGCATTTTTTCGATATGCCTGCGCATGAACTCCTCTCCGGCCTGAAACGTGCTGCGCGGCACGGAGTGGTCGCTGGCGGGGCTGTTCACGATCTGTTTCATCTCTGCCGGAATCACATTGTATGCGGCGTACACGCTCGAAGGATGACACGACAAATCCACGAATCCGGTCGACAGGAAACAGTCCGCTTTGATCCGGCGCGCGAAATTCACCGCATCCACGTAGTCCGCCACCGGCAACACTTTCGCCTCATCGTAGCCTTTGCCCCAGTGGAATCGGGGCCAGCCGCTTTCGCGCCCGACCGACAGGCCGCCGTGATCACACAGCGCCGGGACATACGCGACACAGCATGACACGTCCGGGTCCAGCCCGGCGGCCGCCAGCGCCTGCCCGCCGCCCTGACTGCCCCCGAGTGCGATCAGGGTGCGCCCGTCCCACTCCGGCAGCCGCTTCACGAACTGCAGCGCCCGCCAGACCCGCTGGAACATGCCGCGGAAGTAGATTTTTTCCGGATCGTCCATATTCCGGTAGCGGTAGCCGTTCAACTCCCCTTTGTCCAGCGCGTCGTAGAATTCCCGCGGCCGGCCGTTGACCACTCCGTGCGCATTGATTTCAAAGCCGATCATGCCGGCCAGCGCACGGCCGACCGGCCTGCCCGCGCTGTGTACTCCCGCCCCCTGAAACGAAACCACCGCCGGAAGCGTTTTCGCCTCGGCCGCGTAGGGCAGCGCAAGATAGCCGCGCACCGAAGCGCCGCTCCCGGAACAGTTCAATTCGACATCGAAGAGCTTTATTTTCGCCGCCTGCCCGGCATCCGCGAGCGGAACCGGCGTCAGTTTCACCCGCAGCGGCTCCTGGTCCACCTCCTGCTTCGCCTTCGCCCAGTAAGCGTCGAAATCGGGCGGTTCGGGCCGGGCGGGCATGATTTTCCGTGGATCGAAACCGGCTCCACCCGAACCTTCCACCTTCTCCTTTCCCGTGCCGGTCGCCGCGGCAAGCCGGATGAAACCGGGACGGTTCAGCCCGGTTTTCACCTCCGCCGTGCCGTCCCGGCCGGTCCGCAGCGTCCCCTTGCCCTTGATGGAATCGTCGCCGTACAGGTAGTAGCGCACCTCCCGGTCCGCGACCGTTTTTCCCTCCTCCGAAGTCAGCTTCAGGGTGAAAACCGCCTGTTCACCGGAGCGGTACAGCGCCTCCGGCCGGTCGGGCGCCACGGTCAGGCGCTCCGCCGCCGCTCCGCCCGCCAACAGCAGAACGGAAAGAAAAGCCGTCAATTTCATTGTTCACAACTCCTTTTGTGATATTCCGAACCTTCCATTACTGTTCCGGCGCGGCGGCCACCAGCGAGGCGGCGTCGATCTTCGTCGCATATCCCTTCTCCATCTTCAGCACGAACCAGGTGCAGAAGAGCAGCAGGAAGTTCGTGACAATATTGCCGAGCGCGAACAACACCACATACAGCTCGTTTTCCAGCCTGACCGCCACATGGAACTGCGCGATCACCAGCCCGATCGTCAACAGGAACTTCGAGCCGAACACCATCATCATCCCGTGGTGCGGGATCCCGTTCACCGGCAGTTCCCCCGCCTTCGCCCGCCCGACATCCCGCCGGATGCCCCGCACCATCCTGAACCAGATCAGCGCCACCACCAGCGACAGCGGCAGCACCGCGATCAGGAACCACCGGACCGCCCCGTACATGCCGTGCCACGCCAGCGGCGCCAGCATTACCGCCACCAGCAGCAGCGAGCCGAACATCACGCCGTCCATCATCAGCAGTGCGATATTCAGCCATTTGCTCTGGTAGCCGGTCGTCGCGACCACGGCCACCTTTTCGTAGCCCTCCCTGTTCCACGAAGCGGGCGGATGAAAATGAGCGTCGCCGCCGAGCTGGTTCCAGCGCCGGTAGGCCCACGCGATCAACACGAAGTTGATCAGGCTGGCCAGCGACGACCACACGAAATAGAACCGGTAACAGTACCCGGCTCCGGCCGCGATGCCGCCGCCGTGCCAGCAGTTCGCGAAAATCACCTGAATCAGGTCGTAGAAGCCCCCGACCACCATGCCGGCCGCGATCGTGCAGGCGGAGCGGATCATCCCCTGCGCCGCCCCGAACTGGCCGTACCGCGAATGCGGAAACAGCCGCATCTGCATCGGCATCGCGCACGCCGCCGACAGCGCGTTCATGAATGCGTACAGCAGCTGCGCCGCCAGCGAGAGCCAGAAGAAAATCCGCCCCGGCAGGTCGATGAAGAGCCAGACCCAGTTCATCATCGGCCCGGTCAGCGAAAAGATCACCACATAGGTGTACACCCGCAGCGGATGCCAGCGGTCCACGAAGATCGCCGCGAAGTAGGTTGCGATGAAGGCCGCCACCGCCAAAATCGCGTTGTACTTGCCGATCTGTTCGAGGTCCATTTTCATTTCGAGCAGGAAGAACACCTGAAAGCCCCACGCCACCCCGGCGAAGGCCAGCACGCCGCCGCTGGCGAAGATCAGCTGGTAGAGCCGTTCGTGGAACGACTCCCGGAAAAACTCCCGCGTCGCCTGCCAGCGGCTGACCTTTCTGGTCTGGCTCTCGTCCAGCGGCGGATACTTTCCCTCCTTGACCATCGACAGCAGCAGCAGGAAACCGACCGTGTACAGGATCGCCGAACCCGCGAAAATCTCATGGGAATGGCTTTCGGCGTAGCGGAACAGGAAATAGTTGTAGAACGCCCCCGCCGCCGTGCCGACCATCCGGAACGCCCCCGCGAAACGGGCCAGGTGGGTCGGCGGCACCACATCGTTGAACAGCGCCCAGAAGCCCGTGTTCAGAAACTGGTTGAAGAATTGGAAGATCAGCATGAAAATACCGATCATCCCGATCGCGACCGTGGCCGGGGCATACGCCTCCAGCCCGGGAACCGTCATGCGCAGCCATTCCGCGATCTCCCGGCTCCAGCCCAGCAGGAACAGACTGACGGTCAGGAACGGCATGCTCGCGGCGATGAACGGGATGCGCCGTCCCCAGCGGGTGCGGCAGCGGTCGCTCTTCACACTGACATACGGCGCGACGGTCATGCTCATGAAGTTCGGAATCGTCGAAATGATCATTCCCATGATCCAGTTCGGGCAGGAAAGCCCTTTCAGGGTCAGCGGAATGATGCTCGGCACCACCGTCTCCATCAGCGTATAGCAGAAATCCCCCCACAGCAGCCAGATGAACAGTGAAACCAACCCGATTTTCGTATAGGTCAAAGTTCCGCAGTGATAAAGTTCCCTTTTTTCTTCCCCGACGGTACTCGCTTCCGGCATTTCGATGATCCCCCTGTTCGATCCATTCTGACACAGTCACATTGCAATTATACAATATTTCCAATTGAAAAGCAAGAGCCGCAGCCAAATTTTTCCCAATTTTTTCTTTTCAGAACGAATTCGGAACAATCTTGAAACCGCCGCTTGACAAAGTCAGTATCCCGGATTATGGTATTTTCATCGAACCTTCAACCACGGGTGACATTGTTATGAAGCTGGACAAGAATCTTGAGATCCGCAACCTCCTGCTCGACAAGATCGAACGCGGCGAATGGCGTCCCGGCGCCAAGCTTCCCGGAGCGCGCCAGCTGGCCGGTGAAGTCGGCTGCTGCTTCACACACCTGCAATCCGTGTTGGAGAGCCTGGTGCAGCAGGGAATTCTGCTCAGCGTCCCGCGCAGCGGCACCTACGTGCGGGAAAATTGGGAGAAACGGCTCCTGCAGGGGACCTTGCGGCTTCACCGGGCCGCGCCGGAGGACTGTACCCGACAGGTCTACAGCGCCCCGATCAGCCAGGAACACCCCGAACTGCGGCTGACCTGGAAATTCGACCGGGCCGTCTATGAGATTCAGGTCTCCCACTATCTGCTCGGCCACCACTCGCAATATCTGGACCTCGGGCCGATCTTCCGGAAACTCTACCCGGACCCCTCCGCCTTTTTCCCGGCTCCGTTCCGGCAATTTCTGGTCAACGGCAAACTCTGCGGCATTCCGCTGCTGTTCTCGCCGCGCATCATCGCTTATAACCGCGAACTCTTCAAGCAGTGCGGCGTGGAGCTGCCGCGCCCCGGCTGGAGCTGGGAGGAGTTCATCGCCTGCATCCGGAAACTGCGTTCCAAACTGCCCGCCGAACGGGTTTTCCCGTTCAATCACGCGCTGTATGAATTTTATCCGATCGCGGCCCGTTTCGGAGGCCGCATCATCGAACCGGATCAGCCGGACCCCGTCCGGGTCGACGCACCCGAGATGCTGCGCGGACTTGACCACTACCTGATGCTGCGGGACCTGCTCGGTCCCGAAGAAGGGCCGGTCAACTACACGGATGTCGCGCTGCGGATCACCACCCGCGAGCAGTTGGCCCACGAACTGACCCGCGAAAACTTCGCCCGCATCGGCGGCGTGGAGCTGCCGATGCCCGACAACGGCTGCGACGTGAACGTCCAGGCGGCGGAGTTACTCTGCGTCCGCAACGAATGCGCCGACCTTGCGCAGGCTGAACGACTGATCGAATTCCTGCTCTCCGAACCCATGCAGGACCGTATCGGCCAGAGCCGGTACGGAATCCCGGTCCGGCGCAGTTCCGCCGCCTTCAGCATGAATCCCTACGAGTCCACCGACGCCCTCTTTCTTCAGGAGATGGAGAAGCCCGCCGCCGGCTACAACCTTTTCACCCCGGAATTCTACACCATCGTCGACCGCTCCTGCAATCTGTTCAACCGTCAGTCCCGCGAAGAAGCCGTCCGCACCGTGCGCGAACTCGGCGCGACGCTGCGTTTCCTGACCCGCATCGGCGAATGACCTCCGTGTCCGTCCGTATTCGCCCGAACAGAACATAAAATATCAGGCTCCGCAGCAGGATCGTCCCGCTGCGGAGCCTGTAATATCGCCATCTCTCCCGCCCGACTGCCGCCGTGCGGAAGATTTCACGGGTCACTCCTGACCGTGCTTGCCCAGATAATCGGCGACGCCGACCGCGGTCGGCTTGAGTCCTTCCGCGCCTTCCTTCCAGTTGGCCGGACAGACTTCACCGTACTTTTCGGTGAACTGCAACGACTTCAGCACCCGAAGCACTTCCTCGACATTGCGGCCCAGCGGCAGGTCGTTGACCGTCTCGTGGCGGACGACTCCCTCCCGGTCGATCACGAAAAGACCGCGCAGCGCCACGCTGTTGTTCAGCAGGATTCCATAGTTGCGGCTGATCTCTTTGGTGAAGTCGGAAACCATCGGGTAACGCAATTTCCCGATCCCGCCTTTGCTGCGCTCGATCTGCTTCCACGCATAGTGGCTGTATTCGGAGTCCACCGAAACCGAAACCAGTTCCGCATTCAGCGCCTTGAACTTCTCGATCGCATTGTCGAAAGCGACCAGCTCCGTCGGACAGACGAACGTGAAATCCATCGGGTAAAAGAACAGCACGACATATTTGCCGCGCAGGCTCGACAGGGTGAACGGTTCGATCAGGTTCTCCGGCGTGACCGCATTCGCGGTGAAATCCGGCGCCATTTGTGCTACCAGTGACATGATTGCTTCTCCTTCTGTGTTGCATCCGAAGGCTACTCCCTCCTCCGGTATTGGTGTCCATATCATTATAATAGATATCGTTTTCGGATATTTTCAAGAATCAACGAAAATAAAAATGAATCTCCGTGATACCAGAAACCATGCCGCAGTTGCGGCCGAAGTACTGCCGATAGACCCAATAAGCTGATAGATACTACCCCCGGTTTTACAATTTTTGCGCTGGAAAAATTCAAAAACGTACCTGATGCCGGCAACATGCCGGCCGGGGGTGAACGTCGGTTTCGGTAACCGGGGGAAGCCCCCCGAGCCGCCGGAGGCAAATGTGTTATTTTACGGTTACAACCGCGTTGCAGACGCCGATTCTTTTTCCGTCGGCGTTCCGGAGCTCCGCCAGCAGCGGGCACGGATATTCCGGCAAATAGAGCGGACTCTCTTTCGGAAGCCGCACGCGGAAGGTCAGGTCGCTGACCGCTTTTCCAGCCGGAACCTCCTGTTCCTCCGGCGTCACAGCCCAGTCGCCGAATGCACGCAAACATACCTTGCTTCCGGCCGGAGCATCCGCGACGCGCACCGTCACAGTCAATTCCGAGCCTTTCTCCACCAGCAGCGTCCACGGGTCATACGGAGCATGACCGGCCTTGCCGACCGCTTCGACCGTAAGCCCGAGCATCGGCAGCGGCTTCTTCCAAGCGTAGAGCACTCCGGCGGTCCGCAGCGACGGCAGCTCAAATTCATAGAAATCGTCTTTCAACTGTTTCACCTTGTCGAACACGCGGAAATTCGTCCCTTCCGCATCCGCCCAGTAGAACGCTTTGTAACCGTCGCCCGGCATCCGGAGTTTCGCAGTGAATCCGGGCAGCGGCTCCCGGACGGTATTGGCGAACACCACGGCGGTGTTGCCGTCGTCGTCAACCATCGGAGCTTCGATGCGCAGCTCCGGCAGCGCCGGAACCGTGACCGCCTGCGGTTCCACTCCCGCCGAGCCGAGCAGTTCCCGCAGCCAGTCGCCAACCAGATGGGCGGGGCCTTCGGCGCGCATGCAGCCGAGACGGGTATTGATCCAGAACGCCGTTCCCCTGCCGAAGCGGTTGCGGGTCAACATCGGGACTTTGAGGCTGTTCGCGACATCGTCGGCGTTCAGCAGTTCGGCAGTCGTGACGCTGCCGGTGATCTTGCCGTCGCAGCGCAGCACATTGCCTTTGCCGTCGCAGATCCAGAGATCGTCGGGAGAGACGTCGATCCCCTTGTAGACCTTGCCCATGCGGATGCCGAGCAGCTTTTCGAGACTGCGGATTTCGCGGTGGCGGTCGTCGAAAAAGCCGCACTGCCCGTCGGCCAGCAGCACGCCGCCGGCAGCGACGAAACGCTCGATCGCCCCGGCCTCCGCCGCAGTCAGGTGGTCCGCACCGACCAGCACCAGCGCGGCATATTTTTTCAGATAGGCGTCATTGAGTTTGTTGTAAGGCAGCACGTCGACCCGGTAACCGGCTTCGCGCAAATGGGTGTAGACGTTGAGCCGGTTGTTCTGCGAATAGTCCCAGCGGCTCGCGCCGGCCGGTTCCGAGAGCAGTACGTCGCGAGTCGGGATCAGCATCGCGACCGCTCCCTGCGTATACGGCCGCGACTGCGCCCAGAATTGTTCGGTGCGGTGAATCATCGCTCCCAGCCGGGCCGCGTAATAGAGCTTGCCCCGCCGCACGCCGTCGCTTGCACGGGTGAATCCGAACGTCGCCCAGTCTCCTTTCGCTCCTTTTTTGCCGAGCGTAAAGAAGTCGAAACCCTTCACGCCGTTGCCGAGCACCCGCCAGAAGGATTCGGCGAACTGCCAGTCCGGGCCGGTGTGGTTGTTGGTCTCCGCCGCGAACACGCCCCAGTTCCAGCGCCGGTCCTCCGGATCGGCCGGATTCAGGATGCAGTTGTAGAAGTAGTTGTATTCATAGCAGTTGCGGTCGGTATTGCCATACATGTCGATACCGTACCATCCCTTGGAATACTCGCGGGTCTTGTCGGCCAGCATCTCATGATTGTTCAGCCGCAGCTTGTAGACCGCCGGCATCTCCAGCGTGCACTGAGTCCCCTTGAACACCACCCGGCGGCGCCCCTTGTCGGCTTCGGAAACGTTTTTGAAACGGGCCGCCATAAAATCGGTGTAGCTCTCCTCCTGGAACCGCCGCCAGTCGAGCCACGCCCCCGGCCGCCTGGAAGCCTCCTCCGCCACCGGCGCTTCAAAATCCTCGAACCGCCTGTAATCGCTTCCCCAGACCCGGTTGAATTCGTCCAGGTCGTTGTTGTAGAGTTTCTTCGCATACTTGACGAAACCGGCCTTCGCCTCCGGCGAATAGTCCATCGGCAGCTCCCATTCGTTGTCAAGATGCCACATGAACACGCGGTCGCCGTTGACTTCGAGCACCTTCTCCACGCTGAACCGCTCGCAGTCGAGGATATATTTTCCGGTATTCGGATCGTGCAGATTCAGGTTGTGCATCTTGTGCGGTTTGCCGTCCGGGCCCTGCGAATTTTTGAGCGTGCCGTAGTTTCTGGTCCAGCGGCTGCCTGCGACGGTATGGGCGGCCCAGAGGCTCACGAACACCGGCGCCCGGTCCGACACCTTCTTGTGATAGGTGCACTCCTTGCCGGTGCGGAATTCAAGACACTGGTGGCCGCCGCCGTCGGTGAACGTGTAGCCCAGCCGGGGCAGCAGGTCCATTTCGTCGTTCCGCAGAATGCTCAGCGGGAAGAAATTCCGGCCCGGCTGCATTTCGCCGTCCAGCTCCAGCGTATAGGCGTTCGATTTCTGCAGCGGATCATCCGCCGCCCCCGCGCCGATTGCGGCGAGGAGCGCCAATCCCAGAGAGAGTTTGAAAAGTTTGTTCATTCCGTCACCTTCCGTTATGATCATTATGAAATGTTTCCAGTCGTTTCACGCTTTTCCGGCACCGCCCGCACGGTATTGCCCGGTTTCAGGCGGCAGGGAACCAGAATGCTCTGCGGCATTTCCGCCTCCGGCGGGCGGGCGATCAACTGCAACACCCGCCCCGCCGCCTTGAAGCCGAGCTGACGCGGGAAGGTCTCCATGCTGGTGAACTCCATGCCCGGAATGAAATCGGACTCCGCGTCGAAGGTCGCAATATTGTACCGGTCCGGCTTCAGACCGCGGTGCACCAGAAGGTTGTAGAACACATAGGCGGCCACGAAATGCGAAAAAACCAGCGTCCGGGGACACTTCCCCGAATCCAGCCACGCCGCCAGCGTCTCCATCACATCCTTGTTGTCGGTCGAATCGGCGTAGCGGCAGGAGAAACTTTTCTCCCCCAGCCGATGCAGCGCCTGCACCATCACCCCGTTCAACCGCGCCGTAAAACATTCCGAATGCCGCGAACCGGAAAAGAAACCGATTTCGACGCATCCCCGGTCGATCAGATAATCCGCCAGCACCTGCCCCGCCTGAAAATCGTTGTGCGACACATAGTCCAGCGAATCGGACGCCGTCCCCATGCCGATCGCCACGATCGCCTTGTTGAGCCGCTTCAATTCCCGGACCGCCTGCGGAAAACTGCTGCCGATCAGCAGCAGCCCGTCCGCCTTCCGGAACCGTTTCAGCACCGTCTCCGGCAAATCCGCCGTTCCCCGCCACGACCTCTCCCACGTCAGAAGCGACGCCCGCGCCGTCCCGGACTGGTTCAGCACGCTCAGGCATCCCTCGTAGATTTCATTGAAGTAGCTCAGTTTGAAGATGTCGTTCTGTTCCGGCAGCGGAAACATCACGATTTCAATCCGCCTTTCGTGCATCTGCGCATTGGAAATCACCGCCGCCTTGCGGAGGATCGGCTCGGCATCATAACCAAGCGCCTCAATCGCCTCCATCACCCGGCTGCGCACCTCCCCGCTGACTCCCGGATGCCGGTTCAGCACGCGCGACACCGTCGGAGCCGAAACTCCGGCGGCACGGCCGATCTCCTGAAGCGTCACCTGTTGCTTTCGCTGCATTGCAATTCCTTGAAAGATTTAATATAATTTCAGAAATATTTCACAATAGTATAGCATAAAAATATTGAATGTCAATAGAATACATACAACAAGATATGATTTTACAACCCCGATACAACATTGAAATGTTTCATATACAGGGAGATTTTGCCCCCGGCGTCCAAGGCGCTCCGCCCCGGAGAGCGAAATAGTATTACAATTCGTCTTTGACTTTTTTGTAATAGAGGGGAAGCAGGCGGCCGGTCTTCTGATACGGCAGGATGGTGAATAAGGTGATATACTCTTCGGAGATGACGTTGAAGTGCAAAGTCGCCTTGCCGCCGCCGCGCTCCCGGAAAATCAACTCCTGATCGTTCGAGGTCAGAATCCGCCCCCTGGAAGGCTCGGAGACCGGCTTGGCATCGGGACGCTCCGGGTATTTCACGAAGGTGTGGATGATCGTACCGTCCGGGCGAATCGTCACCGCCCGGTCGCGCATCGACAGTCGGAAACGCTCCAGCTCTTTTTCACTGAACAATTTGCAGATCTTCCTGCCCTGCTTGCAGGTTTCCTCGAAATCGAATTTCCAGTTTCCCACAAAATTGGGATGCACCGCATCCGCGGCCCATACCGAAACCGCCGCAAAAAGCGCCGGAATCCCGATGAAACTCCCTGTAAAAATCCGGTTCATGCGTTTTCACCTCCCGGCAGCCAATGAAATATCTGCTCGATATCACCCGCGCCGATCACCGCCAGCAACAGCGGCGCGGCGCCGTCGTATTCCAGTGCTTTTTGCGCGATTTCCGGCCAGCCGCCTTCCAGATACCGCGCCTTTGCTCCGATTGCGGCGGCGAGGCCGGCGCCGGAAACCGGGCCGGTTTCACTCCACGCCGCAAAAACCGGCGTCACGATCACCGAATCCGCCTTGCCGAGTTCGGCGGCCAGCTCCGGCAGGTATTTCGCCAGCCGCGCGTAACGGTGCGGCTGGAACACCACCCGCAGATGGCAACGGGGAAAACGTCCCCGGAACGCCGCGATCGAACTGGCGACCTCCGCCGGATGGTGGGCGTAGTCCTCATAGACCAGCAACCGCTCCGAAGCGTAATGTCCGCTCATGCGGCGGGCCACGCCGGGAAAGTCGTCCAGCAGCGCCAACGCCCGCTCCGGTGCCACGCCGAACCGCCCGGCGGCAGCGATTGCCAACTGCGCGTTCCACGCCTGAAACCCGTGCCAGCGGCCCAGTGCAAAATCCATCGGGGGGCGTTCCAGCCGCAGCGCGTCGGGGTGCCCGGCGAACAGCCGATCCGCCACCGGCCCGGCATAGTAAATCAGGTGTTGCGACTGGCGGCCGAATCTGCGGAAATTCTCCCGTAGCGCCGCTTCGCCGCCGACGCTCCAGCAGTGGTCGTCATCCACATTCGGCACAATGCCGAGCCAGGGACGGACCAGCGTATGGGTGGCGTCGGACTCATCGACCTCCGACACGAAAATATCGTTCCCGGCTCCCGCCGACGCCGAAGCGCCGCCATTCACCGCCGCGCCGATCAGAAAACCGGGCTTCAGTCCCGCCTTCACCAGAATATGCGCCAGCATCGCGGTCACGCTGGTCTTGCCGTGGGAGCCGGAGACCGCGGCAAGCCGCCGGTACTGCCGGGTCAGTTCTGCAAGAAATTCGCCGCGGCGGAGCTGGGGAATCTTCAACTCCGCCGCGCGCCGCCGTTCAGGATTGCTTTCGGGAACCGCCGAGGAGTAGACCGCCAGCGTCGCATCCGGCGGCAGGTTCGCCGCGTCGTGCCCGATATGCATAACGGCGCCGTGCCGGGCAAGCTCGGCGGTTTTCGCGTTGGCTTCGCGGTCGGAACCGGTCACGACCGCGCCGTGTTCCAGCAGGATCGCGGCCAGCGGCGCCATGCCCGCACCGCCGATGCCGATGAAGTGAACCCGTTCCACCGGAAGCCGCCTTTCGTCAGTTGTCCATCGCGAACTGGGTGTCGTGCAGCTTGCGGTAAGCGCCGTTGCGCGCCAGCAGTTCCTGATGGGTGCCGCACTCGGCCACCCTGCCGTGGCGCAGCACCACGATCATGTTCGCATTGCGGATCGTGCTCAGGCGGTGGGCGATCGCAAAGACGGTGCGGTTGCTCATCACTTTGTTCAGCGCCTCCTGCACCAGCTTTTCGGTCACGGTGTCGAGCGCGCTGGTCGCCTCGTCCAGCAGCAGGATCGGCGGATTGCGCAGGATCGCCCGCGCAATCGCGACGCGCTGCTTTTCGCCGCCGGAGAGCTTGAATCCCTTTTCACCGACTTCGGTATCGTACCCTTCGGGGTGGCGGCCGTCGACGATGAATTCATGCGCGTTGGCCAGCTTGGCGGCCTCGATGATCTGTTCGCGGGTCGCCTCCGGGCAGCCGTAGGCGATGTTGTTCGCGATGGTGTCGTTGAAGAGGATCGCATCCTGGTTGACCACGCCGATCATCTTCCGCAGCGACTCGAGCGAATAGTCGCGCACATCCACGCCGTCGATCCGCACTGCCCCGCCGGTCACGTCGTAGAAGCGGGCGATCAGGTTTGCGATCGTGGTCTTGCCGGAGCCGGTTTCGCCGACCACCGCGACCATGTGCCCCTTCGGAATCGCGAAGGAGACGCCGTCGATGATCTTGCGCTCGTCATAGGAGAACTCGGCGCGGTCAAGCTCGATCTTGTCTTTGAACTCGGTCAGGGCGACCGCATCCGGCTTCTCCGGCAGCGACGTGTCGGTGTCGATCAGATGAAAATAGCGGTCCGCCGCCGCCATCGAACGCTGCAGGGATGCAACCACTTTCGACAGGTCCTTGATCGGCTGGTAGGCCATGAAGGCCGGTGCCAGCAGCGCCGCCAGCTGCGTGACCGAAATCCCCTGGCTGTAGGAAAAGACCAGAAACACCAGCGTCGCGGCGACCGCGACCACCTCCATCGCCGGAGAAATCAGCAGCTGCAGCCGCAACGCCCGCACCACCTGCCGCAGATAGTCGCGGTTGACCCGGTTGAACCGGACCTCTTCCGCGACTTCGGTATTATAGGCCTTGACCACCCGGATGCCGGTGAACACCTCGTGCATGCGCGAAAACACCTCCGCGATCCGCGCAAAGCTCTTTTTATACACCTTGCGGATGCGCCGCCCGAGGATATGCACCGGAAGCACCACCAGCGGCACGCCGATCAGCAAGATCACCATCAGCGCATAGCTGTCGTACTTGTGGCACGCGATGATCACCGCCGCAAGACACGCGAAAATCTGGATCGGCGCACTGGTGAAGTCCGCGATCGAGTTGGAGACCGAGCTTTCGATCGCCGACGTGTCGTTGGTGCAGCGGCTGATCAGGTGGCCGACGTCCATATTGCCGAAAAAGCGCATCGACTGGTTGATCAGCTTTTTGAAAATCTCCTCGCGCAGGTCGGCGACCACCTTCGCGCCGACCCAGCGGGTGTAGTAGTGGTTGATGTAGGTCGCGACGTTCTTGACCAGCCACGCCAGCACGAACAGCACGCCGTAGAGAGCGAAAATCTGCCACGCGACCGTCCCTTCCGGGCTGACCGCTTCGAAAGTGAAGGAGACCGGCCAGGTCACCACGATGTTGCGCCCTTCGACCTTCAGCGGCAGGTGATAATGTTCCGCCGCCGAACGGGCCTGATTCAGCATCTTGGTCAGCTGCGGGTCCTTGTCCGGCGGATGCAGGATCGCATCGATCGCCCTGGCGCGTTCCTGCTGGGTAAGCCCGGGTTGCTCCACTGTTTTCAGCAGTTCGGCGGTGGTGGCGTCGTAGCTCTCTTCCGTCACCTCGACCTGGCCGGGCGTACCGGTCGGATCGACCACGCCGACCAGCTGCGGAATCAGCATCAGGCTCACGAAGAGCGAACCGCCGACCAGCATGCCGGCGACGATGCCGACCGTCAGCCGGAACCAGTAGGGACGCGCGTACTTCAGCAGCCGGAAATAGCTCTGCGCCTTGAACTCGCGTTCGTTTTCGCTGTTTTGTCCCATACCGGAGCCTTAGGCGAGAAACGCGGCGATTGCGTCGACCACGGCCTGACGCTGTTCGGTGGTCGACTCCGGATAGATCGGCAGCGCCATGATCTCCTGCGTCGCCGCTTCGCAGACCGGATAGTCGCCCGGCTTGCCGCCGAGGTTTTCAAAGCACTTCTGCAGATGCAGCGACAGCGGATAGTAGATCGCGCAGCCGATGCCGATGCCGCGCAGATGCGCGAGCAGCGCGTCACGCTTGCCGCCCGCCACGCGGATGCAGAACTGATTGTAGATATGGCGGACCGGATAGGAGGCCGTTTCCGGCAGCGAAACCTTGCCGTCCAGCCCCGCACCGGCGAAGATTTCACGGTATTCGGCCGCGTTCTTCTGCCGAGCTTCGCTCCAGCCGTCAAGGTAGGGCAGCTTGACCGACAGCACCGCGGCCTGCAGCGCGTCGAGGCGGAAGTTGCCGCCGACGTATTCGTGAATATAGGTGCCGCTCTGGCCGTGGTTGCGGAAAATCTTCAGCAGTTTCGCCTTTTCCGGATCGTTGCAGGTGACCATGCCGCCGTCGCCGAAACAGCCGAGGTTCTTGCTCGGGAAGAAGCTGAAACAGCCGTAATCGCCGATCGAACCGACGCGCCGGCCCTTGTATTCGGAGCCGATCGCCTGGCAGGCGTCTTCGATCACGATCAGGTTGTGCTTTTTCGCGATTTCCATGATCGGATCCATGTCGGCGGCCTGTCCGAAGAGGTGGACCGGGATGATCGCTTTGGTGCGGGGCGTGATCTTTGCTTCGATCTTCGCCGGATCGATGTTGTAGGTCACCGGGTCGATGTCGGCGAAAACCGGGGTCGCGCCGACGCGGACGATCGCGCCGACCGTCGCAAAGAAGGTGAACGGCGTGGTGATCACCTCGTCGCCCGCTTTGATCCCCTCGACCATCAGCGCGATGATCAATGCGTCTGAGCCGCTGGTCACGCCGACCGCGTGGTTGCTGCGGCAATAGGCGGCGACTTCGGTTTCAAGCTTTTCGACTTTGGGGCCGAGAATGAAATGCTGCGAATCGCAGACTTCGGAAATTTCCCTGAGCATCCCCTCCTTCATCGAAGCATACTGGGCGCGAAGATCGAGCAACGGAACCTGCATGATAATCCTCCTTGGCAAAAAGACAATATCAAAGACGTTTTATTTTCAATTACAATTCTATACTATAGCCCGACTCGGACGATCTTTCACCTTTTTTTTGGTTATTTTTTAGCAATTTGCGGGATTTCAGCGTATATTATCCGCGAAACGAATTCAGGCAACCGGCAAACAGGAATGAATCGGATGGAAATCGGCAGGGAATTTCAGTGTGAAATCGAGAAAACCGTGTTCGGCGGCGACGGGCTGGCCCGGGTCGGCGGCGAGGTGGTCTTCATTCCCCGCACCCTGCCGGGCGAACGGCTGATCGCGCGGGTCACCGCATGCAAAAGCAGCTTCTCACGCGCCGAAGCCGTGCGGTTCGGCGCGACCAGTCCGCACCGGATCGAACCGGCCTGTCCGTACTTCGGACGCTGCCCCGGCTGCCGCTATCTGCACGCCGGCTATGCGTATGAAACCGAGCTGAAAGCCGCGCAGCTGGCCGACCAGCTGGCACAGGCCGGGTTGGAACCGGCTCCGGGCGTTCTCGAATCTCCCGTCGCCCCCGAACCGCCGCTCGGCTACCGCAACAAGATCGTGCTGCACGTGCACAAGGTGGGGGGGCGCACCATGCTCGGTTATGTGATGGGCGACAACACCACGGTCACCGATATCGAAGCATGTCCGCTGGCCCATCCCGAAATCAACGCGAAACTCGCGGAGCTGCGCGGCGACAAATCCTTTTTGCACTCCCTGCACGAGGGAATGGACGTCACTTTCCGTCGGACCGCCGCCGGCGGCGCGACTTATTGGCGCAACCAGCCCGCCCGCAATGCGACCTGGCTCAAGGAGGAATTGCCGTTCGGGCGGCTTTCGGTGCCGTGCGGCAGCTTCTTTCAGGTGAATGCCGCCGGAGCTGCCGCGCTGGCCGACGAGGTCGCCGCGCTGATCGCGGCCCGGAAGCCCGCGCGTTTCATCGACCTTTACGCCGGAGTCGGCTTCTTCAGCGCCGTCGCGCTTCACGCCGGAGTGCGCGAAGTGCTGGCAGTGGAGTCGGACGAAGCCGCCGCGGCCGCCGCCCGGTTCAACCTGAAGAACTTCGGGGCGGAGAATCCGGAGGTGATCGCCGGAGACGCCGCCGAAGCCCTGAAATCCCTGAAAGACGCCCCGGCTTCGGATGCGTTGCTGACGGTCGATCCGCCGCGCGGCGGCCTGACGCTGAAGGCCGCGATGGCGCTGACCGGCAGCACGCTCGATTCTTTCATCTACATCTCCTGCAATCCGGCGACCTGGGCGCGCGACGCCCGGCGGCTGGCCAAAGGCGGATTCACCCTGAACAAGCTCCGGCTGGTCAATATGTTCCCCCGGACCGAACACTTTGAACTTTTCAGCTTCTGGACCCGATAGAGTATGGCAACCGCCCCGAAAAATCCGAACAGCGGCCACCGGAAACGGTTGCGCGAACGTTTCCTGCGCGCCGGACTCGAAGGCCTGCAGGATTACGAAGCGATCGAGCTGGTGCTGACCTTCGCGATCCCGCGCCACGATGTGAAGCCGCTGGCCAAACAGCTCCTCGAACACTACGGTTCGCTGGAAAAACTGCTCGACGCGACTCCCGCCGAGCTGCTCGACCAGCACGGACTGGGCGAAGCGGCCGTAACCTTGCTCGCGCTTCACAAGCAGTTATGCACCAAATACCTGGAACAGAAGGCCCGCGATGTCGACGTGCTCGACAACACCACGAAAATCGTGAACTTCCTGCGCATGAAGCTCGGCGGCGGCAAAAAGGAGACCTTCATGGTACTGTTTTTGAATGCGCAGAACCACCTGCTCTGTTTCGACGTGATCCCCGGAACCGTCGACCGGGCCACGGTCTACGCCCGCGAAGTGCTCGAAAAGGCGATCAACACCAAGGCCACCGCGGTGATCCTCGCCCACAACCACCCGACCGGCATCTGCGAGCCGTCGCCCGCCGACATCAAATTGACCAACACAATCCGTCAGGTTCTGCAGCCGGTCGGCATTTTGCTCCACGACCACATCATCGTCGCGCCGAGCTGCTATTTCAGCTTCGCCTCCCGGCGGATGCTGTAACCGCACTTCAGCGGCAGGTGACGGCAAGCCGTTCCAGTGCGGCAATGAAACCGCCCTCCCGGTACCAGTCGTCCAGCACGCCGCGCTGGTCGGCGGCCAGATGGCAGTCGGCGACACCGTCCGGGAACGCATCAAGCGGCAGCCGCACCTGCAGGACCGCCCCTTCCGAACAGTCATATGGACAGACCCACGCCGGGAACTCCGCAACCGGCTTGCCGAGGTGCTGAATCCGCAGCCGGTAGCGGAAGGGCTTCGCCTCCTCTTTCGGAGTCCGGGTGAATAAAGTCAGCGTAAACCGCCCGTCGGCGCTCGCCAGCGTCTCCAGTCCGGCGATTTCAAAGTGGAGCGAACGCGGATGCACCCAGAACGAACGCCCGTGCCCCAGCGAAATCCCGCCGTCGGAGAGTTCCTCCGCCCGGAGCGCCGCCTTCCCGCGCCGCACGATCCGATCAAACGGTCTGGCGCGGCTGCGTTCCCCGAATACATTGTCGCCGAAGCAGTCCAGCTCCAGCTCCACGTGTTCGCCGGCGGGAAGCTGCGCGGCAAACCATTCGTCAAGCTCGCGCCGGTCCCGCGGCAGGTCGCGGCGCGCCTCCGCGAAAAAGCGTTCCGACTCCCGTTGTTCGGCGGAGAGCTTCCGCATCGCGTCACCGCCGGGGCGGATCGCCTCCGGCGCAAGGCCGTGAAACCGATACCAGAGCCGCCGCGCGTTGAAGGCCAGCCGGACGCTTTCGCCCGCCGCGAAACCGCCGAGCACCCGGTCGGGCGCGTCGATCCGGCACGCCGCCGGAGCCTGCCAGTCGATTTCAAAGGGGCGCGTGGCCGGGAAATCGAGGTACAAATAACAGTGTCCCCCGATCCGCTGCACCCGCCATGCCGGATGATCCGATCCGGCAAATTCGGCGGCCGGCGGCTCCGAAACATTCCGTACCGCCAGCACGCACTCCCCGTGCCAGCCGGCGGGCAGCTCCAGCACCGTATGCATCCGGCCGTCATCCAACTGCGGCGGCTGAAACACCCGTCCCGGACGATCCCCGGCGATTTCGCCGTCCCACACCGCCACCGGCACCGCCCGCTCCAGCGGCTTTGCCGCCCGGAGCGTCAGGACATCCCCGGAACGCCGCACCTCCACCGCCGCCCGGTCGCTTTCCGCATAATCGCGCGGCACGGCGGTGTCGTCGGCGCGGTAGTGCCACGGCTCCCGATAGTCGTAGTGATAGAAGGGCAGCGGCTCCAGATGGGCGAACACCGCCTTGTAGGCGTGCATCTCCATCCCGATCGACGGGCCGGAGTTGACCGGCTTGTCCATGATCCGGGTTCCGGCGAGATAGTCCCGCTGGGTGAACACAGCCTCCGGCTGGGCGAGTTGGTGTCTTTCATAGTACAGCGCGACGTCGCGCCCGGTCGCAAAGACCACCGGATGCCGTTTCGCGGCTTCCAGCACCAGTTCCAGCCCGCGCCGGTTGTGCTTCGTCATGGAACGCACGCCGAAGGTCCGGCCGAACTCGAAACCGGCGATCAGAAAGAACGGCTCCTCCCGCCCCTCCGCCGCCGCCAGATAGTCGCGCAGGAAATTGCCGAACCGCAGCGGTTCCGGGCCGGATTCCACGGTGCGGTGCCAGCGCAGGAAGTGCGACGGCGACAGCACATTATCCCCCCAGTGGGTCACATGCGGCATATACAGATGGTAGGAGTTCATGCTCATCGCGATCACATTGTTTTCGCCGCGTTCAGCCGGCTTGCGGAAATCTTCGCCGCTGACGTAGAACGGCTGGTTCGGCATTCCCCAGTGATTGATCGCCCAGCGCCCGTCGGACCAGTTCTGCTCCGGCACGACCGAATGCAGCACCCTCCAGCCGAGCCGCTTCATCGCGGCGACCAGCGAGTTGGAGGGTGTATAGGTCGCAATGCCGTGCAGCGGGGCAAAGCCGCGCTCCCGCCAGAAGCCGTCCAGCGCCCGGAGCCGGGTTTCGATCGTCTCCGCATCCAGCGAATCCCAGTTCGCGTCGTGGCAGGCGAAAGCCGGATCGACCGGCGACAGGCTGTTGGGCATCAGATGCGGATAGACCGCGTCGCCGTAATCCTGCTCGTAGCCGCGGAATGTGGAGTCGTTCACCTGCCCGAGGTTCACATAATAGTTGACCGGCACCCGGTTCGCGTGAACCACCGCGTCGAACGTATCCGATGTGAAGCTCCCGACCGTCAACTGCATCACGGTATACCCCCTGCCCGCCACTCCGAGGTAGCGCACCCGTTCCTCGCCGGGAGCGGTGGTTTCGGAGATCAGGTAGTGGCCCGGGGCCAGCGGCGGCACCGTTTCGCCCGCCCGGGCCCGGATGACCTCCGCCCCGTCCGACAGCGACGGATGGCGGCGGATCACCGCATCGCATTCCAGTTCAATCGCTTCCGACCGGTCAAAAAGATAACGCATAAAAACTCCTGAATATACCTGTTTGCAAAATCCTCTCCCCCATCGGCCGCCGGAAGCTGGTCGCAGGGGAAAGCCTGCCATTTTAAAGGCAGGCGGGTCTGCCCGTCCTGTCGGGCGGCAGACCTTGTGCGCTACGCGGCCTGATTTACAATCAGGCTCCGGTAGCTGGGCGCAGTAGCGCACAAATAACCTCCGGTGGCAAGGGCGCTTCGCCCCTTGACTCCGACCGGCAACGTGCCGGGGCGGAGTACCGCCGATAGAGCTGATAAACTGATAGATAATAACCCCGGTTTTGTAATTTTTACGCAGTAAAAATTCAAAACCGTACCCGCCACCGGGTGCTACCCGGTCGGGGGGCCCGGGGGCGAAGCGCCCCGGGCCGCCGGAGGCATCCCCTTACGGCTGCGCCGTCCGGAAGTACTCGAAGAGCACGCGGCCGATGATCTGTTTGCCGCGTTCGCCGGAGTGGACGTAGTCGCGACTGTGGAATTCATACGGTTTGCCGCTCGCGTACAGCCAGTTGTAGCATGGCGTCGTCATATCCCAGACCGGGATGTCCAGCTTCGCCGCACCGGAGTACAGGCGCTCAAAGTCATTCATTTTCTGCACCTCCTTGTCGGCCTCCAGCGCCCACTTGCGCGGCGCGGTCTCCTTGCCGCGCGTGTCGATGCTCAGCGCACCGGTCAGCAGCAGCACTTCGCAGCCGAGTTCCTTTCGCGCCCGCTCCGCGACTTCGAGGATCGCGGCGGTGTCCGCGGCTTTGTCTTTGCCCTGATAGTTGGAGATGCCGCCGATGACCAGCAGATCCGGCTTCATCGCGGCGGCGTAGCTCTGGAAGTTTTCCGGCTTGCGGTAGAACCAGCAGCCGGTGGAACCGCGCATCGAGATGATATAGTCCAGATTCGACTTCGGGAACTCCCGCTTCACCAGCGATTCAAACTGGGAGTGGAAGGCGTCCTGCATGATGCTGTCGCCGAGAAACACCACCCGCCACGGCCTGCCGGTACACAGCGCCTCCGCCGTGCGCGGCAGTTTTTGAAACGAATCGGCGGGAGCCTTGAAGTCGATCGGCGGGAGCGTCGCGTACAATTCGTCGCACCAGCGGGCCGCCTCTTCGGGAGTGGCGGGTTCGACCGACAGGTTCCACGCCTTGATGCCGCGGTTGGACTGGAAGAAAACCCGCATCGAATCGACTTTTCCCATCGCGTAGATGATGAATTCATACCCGGCCCGGTCGCCCGGATGGATCACGCCGTAATAATCCGGCAGCAGTTTGCCCGAAGCATCGAAGAAGTCGACGCCCCAGTAGCTGCGTTCCGGGGCTTTCGCGTCGAACCTGACCCGGTAGAAACTGCCGGAGGGGCGTTCCCCGATCCTGATCGGCGCGGAACTGAGCTTGCCGCCCTTGTCGGGGTAGTAGCCTTCAAATTCATTGTAAACCAGTCCGTCTTTCGGCTTGGAAGCCTTGAAGCTCCAGCCGGGGAGCTTGTCCGTAAGCGTTCCATCGAATTGAATTGCCATGCTCATCTCCCCCGCGCAAAGCGCCGCTGCCAGCAGAATGTTTTTACCGATCATCTTGAACCTGATTGTTGATTTTCCCTGTATTTAAGATATGCGGCGGACCGGAAACTGCAAGCGAAAAAACAAAAATAATCGCATTGCCGACAGCGTTTCACCGGGGGAAGCCATGCCGCCTTCGCGGCAGGCGGGTCTGCTTGCCCTATCGGGCAGCAGACCTTATGCGCTACGCGGCCTGATTTTCAATCAGGCACCGGTAGCAGGGCGCTGCGCGCACAAGTGTCTTCGACGACAAGGGCGCTTCACCCCTTGACCCGGACCGGGTAGCACCCGGTGGCAGGTATTGCCGAAAGAGCCAATAGAGTGATAGATAGTACCCCCGGTTTTGAGATTTTTACACAGCAAAAATCTCGAAACCGCACTCGGCACCGGCACCTTGCCGGTCGGGGGGGACCGGGGGGCGAAGCGCCACCGGCCGCCGGAGGCACTCCACAACGAGGGGAGGCCGCCGGAGGTATTCCTACTTCACCGTCACTTTCACGTCGTCGATGAAAGCTTTGAAGTTGTTCTTGCCGGGCAGGGTGTTGATGCAGAGCAGACCGAGCTTGTTCGGATACTCTTTGATCGGAGATTCCATCGTCGCCGACTGGCCGGTTTTGATGTCGGTGATTTCAAATCTGCTCTGTTCGCCGTCCGCTTTGGAGGCGGGGATCGTGAATTTCAGCTTGTACCAGGTATCGCCGGTCAGGCTGAAAACCTGTTTGCGCCGCGAGTTGCGGATTTTGAAATCCTGTACCGTCGCGCTGCCGAAGATCAGCCGTCCCGGCGTGTTGTTGCGGATTTCAAAACCGAGACAGGCCTGGTTGCCGGGACCTTCCAGCAGCAGGTTGAACGAGATTTCGACGGTTCCCCTGTCCACGTGCGGAAACGCGACGCCGAAGCCCCACTGGCCCTGATTGTCGCCGCGCGTCAGCAGCAGCGCATTGTCGCCCCCGGCGGACTTTTCATTGGTCACGGCGAAGATGTCGCTGCCGGGACTTCCCCAGACTTTAGTCCATTTCTTCGGGGTCTGGCCGGGAATCGCTTCCTCGAAGTTCTCCGAATAAAGCACCTTCTCCTGTGCCTGCACTCCGGCGGCGACAGCGAGGGCGGCCAGCGCCGCGGCCAGTGATTTACCAGTAATGATACTCATAGGGACTCCTTATTTTGATATTGGGATCATACAACAGCTCTTTGGCGGCAGGTTCGGCGACTTCCCCTTCGCCCTCCGGTTCGGAGAGGTTGGCCCAGAAGCCGAAGCCCTTGCTGCCGCACATCAGTTTGACGACAATCACGTTGACGCCCTTCTTCAGTTTCACGCGCACCTTGAACTGGTTCGGTTTCGGCGAAGAGTGATTGGTGCTCTGCTCGTAAACCGGCTTGCCGTTCACATAGATGCGGAAGAAATAATCCGCGCCGAAGCGGAGCATCGCCCGCCGCTCGACCGGCGATTCGATCTCCTTGACCGCAAATGCGACCGCGTCCAGCCCGGCCGGTTTCAGAATGCGGCCGAGGTCCACGAAGCCGTCCGGCCCGGCGGAAACGGTGGTGCGGAAGTCCAGTGTGCGGCCGTCTCCGGTCGGATAGGTGATGTTCGGGTTGGTGTCGCCCGCCAGCGCCGCCTTCTGGCCCGGATACTCCTTTGCCAGCGCCTTGGCCGCATCGTTGGTCTTGGCGTAGAAGGGACCGAATACGGTCCAGCTGTCGAGGTTCTGGTAGGCCGCGCCGCGCCGGACCTTCAACAGCCGTTCGGTCGTTCCCGGCGCGGGAGCCTCGCCGCCGAGGGTCTTGAGCCGGGCGGCGAGCTGTTTGAGCCGGACCACTGAAATCGCCACGCCTTCCCTGCGGTCCGGATCGTCTGCGTAACGACCTTCCAGCAGTTCCGGCGCGAGCTGGCAGTAGAGTTCCTCTGATTCCGGCCGGAACAGGAACATGCCGTTGCCCATGATTTCGTCGCCCGGCTTGCCCGAGACGATCCGGTTGGAGGCGAGTTCGTCGCGGAACCGCAGCAGGTTCAGCGGCAGAAGCTCCCCGATCCTGTCGTCCGGCGTGAACGCCCGCCGCAGCTTCGCCGGTTCGGTCCGGATGCCGCGCTTCGCCAGTTCCTCCTGCGGCAGGTTCAGGAACACCTTCGTCTTCCGCGGAGCCGTTTCCGCGCCGATCCGTTTCAACATCCACGCGGCCAGTTCCGTGGCGGCGGGGTCCTTGCCGGCGCGGCCGGTGAAGTCCAGCGAACTGTACAGGATGCCGCCCTTGCCGTCGCGGTATTCCAGCAGCGGCGAATAGTTCATATCGAATTCGCACGCCAGCAGCGGCAGGAAGCCGACCGCCTGCGGGATCTCCATCACCGTCGACGCGACCACGCCGCGGTTGCTGGTCTTGGGGGCCACCGGCACATCGTAGGCGCGCGCCGCCTTGAATTCCGGCAGCAGCGTCGCCTTGCCGCGCCAGTCGCGCAGATCGGCTTCGCGCAGATTCAACTGTTTCATGGTCGGGAACACCTGCCGCGGCGCGGCCTCGTAGTTGCGCAAGCCCATCGCCTCCCACACCTCCGGCATCTGTTCGAGAAAGACCACTTTCAGGCCGTTGCGGATATCGTCGGCGGTGAAAGGCAGTTTGTCCCCTACCTTCAGCGATTCGCGCCCGAAGATCACCACGTCGTTCACGCCGGGCTTTTCGCCGGAGGCCAGCGGCTTCACATCCGGCACCAGCTCCTTCACCCAGCCGGAGCGGTTCTGCGGATCGTACAGCCGGTAAGCGCGGGCCGTCCCGACCGGCTCCGTCTTCGGGAAGATTTCCAGAGCAAAGGTATCGACCAGCGGCTTGTCTTTCCAGCCGTCGAGGGTCAGCTTCAGATGGTATTCCGAACGCCGCGCCACCGCCGGGGCGGTAAACCGGACCGGTTCAAATTTGATGTCGCCCGCCTTCAGGTCAAGCCCTCCCAACTTCCCGGAAAGCACCGCGTTGCCCTGCGCGTCGAGCAGCTCCCATTTGCCGGTGAGCTTCAGGTCGCCGGGGCCGTCCCAGACCGCGGCCAACTGCTTTTCGACGGTTTCGCCCGCGTAGAAGCTGTGGGTTTTGTCGGTGTGGTCGGGATAGCCCGCGACATAAGCCAGCAGCGGCTGCATGTTTTTCGCATAATAGTCGAACTGCGGATTCGCCCAGTCGGGCCGCCCCGTAACCGGCCTGGTCATCACGCTGTAACGGGCGAACGGCTTGTATCCCTTCGTCTCCGGCGGATCACCGTAGCCGAGGTGAAAGTTGAAGTAGTGCCAGCCGAGTACGCCGTAGGTGCGCCACGCCCGGTCCATCGCCTCGACATAGCGCTTCTGGACTTCATAATAGAGCGGCGTGTACTGCGCGACGTGGCGCATATCCTGGCCGTGGCCGCGGTTGTTCAGGCCGAGCCTGACGGTCTCCTCAAGCTGTTTGTCGGTTTCGAGCTTGTACGCTTCCGGCCCGAGCATGATCGCGGCGTATTCGGTCAGCAGGAACTGCTTGCCCTTGAAATAGCTGCCGTCGTAAACCGCCGCGAATTCGCACGCCCACCATGGCATATCGCCCTCTTTCGACCAGATTTCAGGCCAGTCCTCCGCCTCCTGGATCGGAGCGAAGTTCGGGTAGCAGTTGCCGGTCGCCAGATCGGTCAGGTTGCCGTCCGCATGGGAGTAGGCCAGCCGGGTCGGATCGTAAGATTTGACCAGCTTCGCGGCGTTTTCCAGCACGTCGGCCTGCACATGCCGGTAGTCGCTGCGTTTGCCCATCGTCGGCGGATGAATCGCGTCTTTGGGATTGAAGGAGTTCATCGACAGACACCACGCCAGAATCGACGGGTGGTTCCGGTAGCGGCGCATGAACGCCTCGGTTTCCTCTTTGTACTGCTTTTTCATCACCGGATCGTTCAGCAGCCGCTCCCGGCCGAAGTTCACCGTCGGCACCGGCAGCAGCACCGCGATGCCCTCGCGGTCGCAGAGATCGAGGGTCTCCTGCGGAAAGTTGAAAACCTCGCCGCCCCAGTCGCGCCACCACCCGGAGGGGTTGGACTGAAAATAGATCATATTGCGCCCGAGCAGCTTGAAGTAGCTGACCGAGTTTTCATTCAGGCCGAAGCTCGACCATTCCACCCGGAACCGGGCCTTGTGGCCGTTGAGCATCAGGTTCCGCCCTTCCGTCCAGACTTCGCGGAAACCGAACGGGAACGACTCCCGGTCGATCACCTTGCCGGAGCTGTCGGCAAGCGTCAGCTTCGCGGTGTACACATAGCCGCCGTCCAGCTCCCACAGCCGGGGATTCGCCCACGGCGCACTCGTTTCCACATTCTGAATGCCGGGCTTCAGCGTCAGCCCTTCCCGGGCGAATTCCAGAACCTTTTTGCCGTCGGCATCGAAGATCTCGACCTGCAGCTTCGCGTCCCAGACCGGCTGCCGGGCGTCAAACTCGGCGTGCATCGTGACCGTCTTTTTGCGGAAGCTGGTATCGCTCCACGCCGCCGCGATCGCCGCCGGGTCCGGCCGGTGAACCAGCCAGACCGGAGCATCCACCCCGAACGCCCACCGTTCCATCGGCACCGCGCCGTACAGCGCCTTCGGTCCCCGCGCCGTATAACGCAGCGGGTCGTTTTCAAAGGTGCGCGACACATCGGTATAATTGCGCGTGTTGAAGATCAGCAGTTCATTCTTCTCCCCCGGAACCGCGAAACCGGTGATATCGATCTCACCGTAGGGGCCGAGCCGCTCGCCGACTTTCTTGCCGTTGATGAAAATCACCGCGTTGCCGTTGATCCGCTCGAAGTCGAGGCTCAGCCGCCCGGAGTTCCAGCCGGCGGGGACCTCGAACTCCCGCTTCAGGTATTGGTTGTGGATTTTTTTCGCATCCGCGCGCTTCCAGCCGGCTCCGGCGGGCGGGAGGGCATGCCCGAGCGTCGTGATGCGGTTTGTGCTCCACGCATCTGCCTTCGGCGGCTGATTCGCGGAGGTGGCGGGCTGTGCCTGAAAGCGCGGCGGAATCTCCAGCCGTTCGGCGGCGGAGAGCCCGGCGGCGGTCAGCGCCGCCAAAGCGGTAAACAACAGTTTTTTCATCATGGCAGTATCCTTCCGTTGAAGTTCATCACATCCCGCGCCGGTAACGGAGATTCCATAGTTCTTTCGTCGTATCCCAGTCCCGGATTGGAAAAAGTTTTCCCGGGCACACAATCTCATAGTGCTGGCGGCGCGGCCCGACGTGTCCGTCCGCATACAGCACATTGCGGCTCCCGCTGTGCGCTTCATCGGTCGCCAGCTGCTGATGTCCCTCGTTGATGTTGAAGGTGGTATAATCATTCGTTCCATTCCGATAGCTGTCGATCACCAGCAGTTTCAAGCTCGGCGTCACGATCTGGGCATAGTTATTGGCATTATAATTATTGCCTGCATCCGACGCTTTGATTTTCTCACTGAAGCCATAGTTGCGTTTCTTGTTTCCAGGCAGCAATTTCATGATTTTTGGACATGAAAAAATTGAAGAATTTCCCTGCGCATCCGCTTTTTTTCCCATATAAGGCTCAATCGCCTCGAACAGCTTGGATTCGCCGGTGCCTTGTCCACAGGGCGGCAGGTAATCTTTAAAATCCCCCGCGTAAAGCGTGAACAAAGTGCCGACCTGTTTCAAGCGGCTGCTGCAATCGCTGGTCATAGCCCGGTCGCGCGCCTGATTCAAGGCGGGCAGCAGCATGGAGGCAAGAATCGCAATGATTGCGATCACGACCAGCAATTCAATTAAGGTAAAACTGCAATTTTGTCTTTTCATTCTCACGCCCTTTCTCTTTTCTCATGTCACATAATAGAAAGTATGTTAATATGATTGTGGTGATTCCCGTCTCGCAATAATCTGTTTCTCACCGATTTTCCCCGACGCGAAACGTCCTTGGAGTGCGGAGATTTATCTCCGCACTCCAAGTCTCGCGTGATCATGTACTTACTCATAAGATTGATTGACCTTTCCGTATCGTTACCGGCCACAAACTGGGCGTTACATCATCTGCGGATGGCTCCGGAGGGCCTTTTTCAAGGCCTGCCCGCCTACGGCGTGCACGATCGCCCGTCCGGACCTCCCCGCTCGCCTCGGGACTCCCGTTGACTTGCGAAGCACTCCCATTCGCGGGCGCGGCTTTGCCGCTTACTTGTCCGCCTGCGGCAGCCAACCCCTTCACCGCCCGCGTTGCGGGCTACGCCAGGGGGGGCTTCGCTCACT
>ERZ1034984.904-NODE-904-length-31089-cov-91.270478_pt1 | contig 31089 bp, 42 predicted proteins | sample MGYA00520589_ERZ1034984 | MGnify/ENA primary metagenome ERZ1034984 (study PRJEB33766, sample SAMN09781790) | gut metagenome | biome: gut microbiome | host: Homo sapiens | place: Madagascar | study: EMG produced TPA metagenomics assembly of the PRJNA485056 data... | reverse complement strand
CGTCCAGTCGGCACGCCACCAGCACCACCAGCAAGCTCACGCCCTTGCGGCACAGGCCCTTCCAACCGGCGCGGGATTCGAGGGTGCCGGTCTTGGTTTTCGGGCTAGTATGGAAGACCCCCGCCACGATCAGGCCGGTGATGTAGTCTACGGCCATGAAAATCACCAACGTCTGAAGCGCGGTGTCCCAGCCGCCGAACAGGCCCGCAATGGCCCCGCCGATGACACCGACATACGTACACAATTCTCTGCTGTTCATGCTCATGCTCCTTTCAGCTTGTCCAGCCCTTTGCGCTGGATGATGGCCGGGTAATCCTTGTAGGCGTGGGAGAGGTCCACCGGGCCGCTCACGCCGGGGATGGTGCCCTCGTTGGTGTACTGCCACATGCCGTGCTTGCGGGTGGGACGGTGGCCGCGGTAGTCTGCGATCCAAAGGTCATAGGCGGTCAGCGCATCCATGTCGAGGGCGGTGTCCGCGAAATTCGTGTAGGTGTAGACCATGGCGTAGAGGTTCCACGCTTCGAGCTGGGCGGCGGCTTCGGCCACGCGGGCGGCGAGGGCTTCGGGAGCCAGCACCCGCAGCCCGGCGCTTTCCACGTCGATGGCGAGGGGGTACTGGAACGTTTTGCCCTCCAGCGCAGCGCGCAGGGCGGCCAGCTCTTCGGCCGTCTGCCGGGGCGTGACGGCACAGGTGTAGTAGTAGCCGCCCACCGGGATGCCCCGCCGGGCACACTCAGCGTAGTTGCGGGCGAAATAGGGGTCGAGGTAGGGCTTGCCGCCCTTTCTGCCCAGCACCCGCAGCATCACGCCGTCAATTTTGCCGCTGCGCTGCACCGCGTCCCAGTCGATGCGGCCCTGCCAGCGGGAAACATCCATAATTTCAGCCATAGCGTCCTCCTTACTGCGTGATTTCCTCAAACCCGCTCTTGACGAGAATTGCCTTGACCTTCTCCTTCAGCAAGCGGGGGCAGCGCCCATACAGAGCCTTTGCCTCCTCCACGGTCTCAGCAGACATAATTTCCTGTGCCCATAACATTGCCATCATAAATACCATCCTTTCGATTTTTTGTGTGATTTTACGCATAGACAGTCTCGCTCATTTCCAGCAAGCACTGCTTCAGCATTTCGTTTTCGTTTTTCATGGCGGCCAGTGTTTCGGGCAGCTTGTCCAGCGCCTCCTGCCGCTGCTGGGCTTCCTTGCGGGCCTTTTCCTGCGCAGCCAGCTCGTCTTCGGTGTAGCGGATATACCGCTGGATGGGGATGTTCTCTTCCCAAGCGGGCTGCGGGTCCACACCGGGCACATCGATCACTTCCTCCACAATGGTGCTGCCATTGGCGAGATGTTCAATGGGGACAAAATGACTGACCTGCTTGACCCCGGCAATGGCCTCGTGGTGGACGACCTCTACGTCGTCGATGAGCCGCCCAAGGCTCAGATCGGGTGCTTCGGTCAACTCCACACCGGTTTCGTCAATGATTTTCATGGATGTTCCTTTCTCAGCCTACGCGCTGCCAGATGTTCACCGCCTGATACGGGTTCAGGATGCTGAACGCTTGTCCGCTGCCGGTGCTGCCAATGGTCAGGGTGTGTCCGTGGCTTCCAGCGCTGGACGTGGTTACGGTAGCGTCGCCCATGTAATCGGAGCCGGCGCTACGAAATTTATAGCCGCTATTAGTAGAACTGGCAATGGTGTGGGTGTGCGCTCCGCTTTGCCCAGTACTGCCGCTGTGGCTATGCGTAGGCAGTTCGTTTGTAGTCAAGGTGACACTGGCACGTCCGCCGCTGCTACCCGCGGCAAAAGTATCTCCGGCGGCAAAAATAATACAGTCTTTCAACTGCGTCCAGATCGTGTTTGCGTAGATGGCGGAAGGGCTTGTGTCATCCGCCATCTCCAGCACAAAATCCACCGGCGGGACCCAGCCGGACTTTGCGGTTCCGATAACTGCTCCGGTCATTTACGTCACCTCCTATCCGATTCGTTCCCACATATAACGTACAATGTAAGGGTTCAAAATGCTGAAGCTTTTCCCGCTTCCGGCGTTTCCAATGCTCACGCTATGGCTGTGTGCACCAGCAGTGGATGTTGTAAGCGTGGCATTACCGACATAATTATCGCCCCACGTAACCACACCTGTTTGCGATGTGACCACTATAGTAACTGTAGCGGTATGCGTATGCGCCCCAGCGGAAGAGGTGCTTCCGCTGTGATTGTGGGCGGGCATTTCCTTGGTTGTAAGGGTGACGCTTGCCCGGCCGCCGGTGGAACCGTTTGCATAGCTCCCACCCGCAGCGATGATGGCCCGGTCTTTGAGCTGTGCCCATGTGGTTCTGGCAAAGATGGAAGCCGGGCAGACCGGGCTCGCACTTTTCCAGATAAAGCCAACGGGAGGGGCATCGTCAGCCGCAGTCAGACCTTTTACGATTCCGATTGCCATCAACTGACCCTCCTCCAAACATATTTACCGACATACGGGTTCAGGACACTGAACGCTTGCCCACTGCCGGTGCTCCCGATCGTGACCGAGTGGGTATGTGCTCCGGCGCTGCTTGTTGTCTTTGGCCCGCTCGTCACGCAACCGCTAATCGTCGTACCTGTATAAAACTGTTGGCTTCTACCACTGCGGCTGGATACGGTGTGCGTGTGGTTTCCGGTTGCCGTGATGCTGCCGCTGTGGTTGTGGGCGGGCATCTCGGCCACACTCAAGGTGTGGCTCGCAGATCCGCCTGTGCTGCCGAGCGTGTAGCTGCCGCCCGCGCCCATGAGAAAACGGTCCTTGATCTGCGCCCAACTGGTTCCGGCATAGTCAGCCGCCGGGCTGACGGAGCTGCTGGTCGTGATAATCGCGCCAACAGGCGGCGCCCATTTGCTGCTGAGTGTGTTGACTGCTCCGATTGCCATAGAACATGCCTCCTTTAGGTCGGGACCCGCTCCATCAGCAGAAGCCGGAGATGGATGTCTGCCGAAGGAACCGTGGCCGCATAAAAGCGGCAATACCCAGCGCCGGTTCTGCAGATGGTTCCGAGCCCTGCCTTTTGGGCGTCCGGCACACTGGAAATGCTGATGGTGGCGCTGGGCTCCAGCTCAGATGTGCAGCCGCTTACGGTGGCGTCGCACTGATAGCTCCACCCCGCAGCCTTTGTCTCAGTGTCCGAAGTTTCAGCCCAGCCAGCGACAGGCAGTGTGATATCGTAGGCCCGGATGATGGTCCCGGAAGGGCCCTGCGGGCCGGTGTCACCTTTATCGCCCTTGAAGTCTCCGGCATCCTTGGCTTTCTTCAGTGCGTCCGTGGCCGCGTTGGCTGCATTATTGGCAGCTTTCGTTGCCCGGTCAGCATCTTGCTTAGCGGAACCAGCGCTGCCCGCCGCTGCTGTGGCACTTCCCGCCGCTGCTGTGGCACTTCCCGCCGCGGCGCTCTGGCTCCGGGCGGCTGCGGCAGCGGAACCGGCAGAGGCGGAGGCGCTGCCAGCGGCGTTGCGCTCCGACGTGGCAGCGGCCTTTTTGTACGCTTCGGCGTTTGCCTCCGACTGTGCCGCTGCGGTCTTGCTGGCGTCGGCCTCTTTGGCGGCGGCGCTGGCCGTCTCTTCCAGCGCGTTGATGCGCTCCCGCGCGGACGCGATCAGCTCCTCCGTCGGGATGCCCGTCACGCCGTCCCGCATGACGCCGCAGAGGGCGGGGTCGAGCCGGGTGTCGGTGATGTTGCCCGCCGTGATCGCTGTGGAGCCCGCCGGGCGGATGATCTGGGCGAGGCACAGGTCGTACAGCAGCGCCGTGCGGGAGATGTCCGGCGCGGTGGGCTGAGTGTCGGGGGTGCCCTGCAATACCAACAGGGAGGACCTGTGGGCCGCTGCGTCGTAGCGCAGCACGATGCGGTCGATGCGGGGGCGCTGGCTGTCCGAAAGGGCGAGGGTCAGGGTCTCGGCCTCCCGCATGATGACGCTGTAGCCCTCAAACCGGGCAGGGTGTACCCAGCCCACGCCCGCGCTGACGGTCACGGACAAGCCGCCCGCCGCGGTGACGGCGAAATCCTCCTCGCTGCTGTACACGCCCGACGTGCGGGTGGCGGTGAATCCGGCAGCGTCGGCGGCGTCGTAGTCGATGCCGTTGAGGGGGTAAGTAACGATGTTGCTCAAAATAACCCTCCTTAGAGCCTGTGCCAGACCGGCGTGCCCAGCCGCAGGGTGCGGGTGGTGCCGTCGCTCTGGCTCTGTGTGATGACGTCTGCCACCCGGACGGTGGCCTTGTAGCCCAGCTCCGGCAGGGTGCAGAAGGCCACGTCGCCGGGGGAGAGGTCAGCGTCGAGGCTGACCTCGATGCTGCCGGTGCGGAGCTGTTCCAGCAGCTTGTTGGTGCCCCGGTCCATGAGCCGTTGGAGGTAGTCCGGCGAGGTGTTGGTCTCGCTCTTTTCCTCATCCGGCTGGACGTCGCGGGCGTCCACGTAGAGTTCCCGTCGGTCGGCCCCGGCGGCGTCGGTGAGGCCGACGGTCACGGTGGCGCGGTTGGCGCCCTCTCCGGCCCCCTGTACTACGGCCACGTTGCAGTAGTCGTTGTCGCCAAAGGCCCAGCTGGCCCCGGTCAGGCTGCCCCACTTGGTGGAAAAACGGTTGTTTGGGTCAGCGGTGGGCCGGTAGACCTCGAACTGCAACCTCTTAGCTGCATTTTTACCGCTGAGGACAATGCGGAAGCCGAGGTCGCACGCGGCTCCGATGGTGGTCAGGTAGTTGAGGACGGAGCCGCCGGAGGTCTGGGCGGTGTAGCGGGTATCGAAGCCCACCAGCTCGCCCAGTTCCAACCGGGGCCACGGGTCCATTGCGGCCACAAGGCGGCGCATGGCGGCCTCCGCATTCTCTGTTTTGACAACCTCGGTGCTGACCCGCTTGCTCAAGATCCATGTGGCCGGGTAGAGGGTGCAGACGAGGTTCGCACCCTCGTTTTCGTTGGAGCGGTGGCAGATGCGCATGGGCACATTGCTGTCACTGCGCCGGAGCCAGCGACCCTCCCGCAGCAGTTCGAGATTCTCCCGCGTGGGGCGAACTTCCAGCAAGGAGGATTGCAGGGTGTTGTAAGGCTCATCCCAATAGAGGGAGACCCACACCCCGATCTGCCCCAGCCGGGCGAGGGTGGTCTCGTCCAGAACGTCCAGCGTCAAGCGATCACCTCCGGCAGGATGCCCGAATACATCGGGTAGAAGGTCACGGTGGCTTGCAGGTTGTCCACGTTGCTGTCGGCCTCGGTCTTGAGCGGGTTGTCACCGGGGGCCAGCTCCACAAGATCGCTGTCCTCGTCCAGCAGGGCGAAGATGTTCTCTTCGACTTGGTGCTCCGTCCGCTTGACGGCCAGTTGGTCGGTGGTGGTGCGGTAGATTTCGATGGTCTGCTCCTGCGTCAGGGTAGTCAGGATGCGGATGCGCTCGCCGGTGATGACGTTGAGGATGCAGGGGTTGACCACCGAGGTGTCTGTTCTGAGGGTAGCGGTGAAGGGCACCGGCAGCGCCCCGGTGTTCCGGCAGTTGACAAAGGTGTTGGGCTGCCGGATGCCGAAGCGGTGGGGCTGCGCGTAGTTGACCGGGAACCGGAAGGCTGCCGTGAAGCCGCCCAGCGTGTAGCTGGCAGCAGTCAGGCTGTACCAGAAGGGCTTGGGACAGAAGAGCATCATCTCCAGCCGGACGAAGCCGTGGAGCTGGACGGTGTAGGGGGTCTTGCTGACCACGAAACGGCAGAACCATTTGTCCCCGAAGTAGAGGGTGCCCGCGGTCTTGTAGGTCAGGGTGCGGAGCAGAAGATCTGCGTCTGCGTCGCCGTGGGGACCCCAGCAGTCGGCGGTGATCTGGCGGTACACCCCCGCCACGCTCTGATCTTCGACGGTCTGGCCCACCTGATTGACGCCCTGCGCCAGTTGTAGGTCCACCGGCACGCCGTTGAGCGGATCCATGGTATAGGGAATGCCGTGATCCCAGCCCAGATGGAGTTCTGCGCCCGCATCGGTCACGAGCATGAGGTGATCTTGTCGTTCCATTCGGGTGCCTCCTTTCAGTGCTTCTGGGCCTTGGCGCGGTCAGCCTCCCAGCGGGTCTCGCGGGCAAGGTCGGCGGCGCTCTGGGCCTTCGAGTGGATGTTCTGGATGATGGTGGTATCGCCCTCGCGGTGGTAGCTGCTGGCGGCAGCGGCCACCTGCGCCGTGCCGGAAGCGGCCACGCTGCGGGTGACGGCCATATTGTCCGACAGCACAAGGCTGTCCGCCTGACGCACCATCTCGGCCAGCGTCTTGTTGGCGGCGAGGATGGCGGCGGTGTTATCCTCGATGGCTCCGGTGTTGTCCGGGGCGGGAGTGCCAGACGAAGCGCCCGACGAGCTGCTCTTGTCGAGGTCGTCGAGGATGGTTTCGGTCTTCTGCTTCACGCCGTCCACATAGGTGGTGATGGTCTTGTAGGAGCGCTCCACGCCGTCCACCAGCCGCTTGCCCGCCTCGGTGATGGTCTTGGTCACCTGCGTGGTGATGCGGCCCGCATCGTCTTGGAGCTTCTCCGTCAGGGTCTTGGTGGTGACGGTGGTGCCGTCCTGCCGGGTCTCTTTGCGGGTATCGGTCAGGGACTCGACGACCTTTTTGGAGCCGGAATCGGTGGCGGCGTCCTTGTCCTGCAATTTCCGCTCGGCTTGCCGCTTCCGGCGCTGGTCTGCGAGTTTGTCCGCTGCTTTCCAGAGCGGGTTGCTTACCCGGCTGATGGTGGACAGGTGCAGCTTGCTGGCGGCCCAGTTGTAGGTGTCGATGATGGCGTTGACCGCCGAGACGAAGCCTTGAACGTTGAGGCCGATGGCCCGCAGAATGCTTTCGAAAACGAACGACGCGATGTCTTCAACGCCGTACCAGACCTTCTTGAAGCCCTCGCCGACGGACTTGTTGGTGCCCGCAAAGGAGACCAGCGCACCCACCAGCATCCCGATGAGGGAGATAACCAGCAGGATGGGGTTGGCATCCATGGCCACGTTCAGGGCGGTCTGCCCGGCGGTGGCCGAGGCCGCGGCGGGGATGAACTTCGCCACCAGCGACGCGGCCAAGCTGGCGAGGTTGGAGCCGACGCCGCCCAGCGCCGAGGAGAGCTTATTCAGCGCCCCCAGTGCGAGGTCGTTGATCTGCTTTTTCTGTTCGGAACTGCAAGCGTTCCAGAAATATTCCGCCGCCCAGAGGCCCAGCTGCTCGATGTCGCCGTTCTTGATGGCGTTGGCCAGCGTCTTGATGGCACCGAGGGCGTCGGTCTGGATGTCGGACTGGATCTGCGCCCAGCCGTCTTCGAGCTTCGACCGGAACTGGGTGGTCAGCAGCTCGCCCGCGCTGGCGTACTGGGGCCCGGCGTCCTCGATGGTGCGGACGGTGGACTCCACGCCGTCGGCGGTCTTGGTGGTCACGGTCTTCACCGTGCGCTCCACTCCGTCGATGATCTCCTTGCCCGTCCGGGTGGTGACGGTGCTGATCCGCTCGCTGCCGTCGGCCAGCAGCTCGGTGGTCTTTTCCACCGTGACCTTCGCCCCGTCGATGAGCTGGGTCTGGGTGTCCTTCGTGGTGGAGACCACATCCCGCACCGCCTCGATGCTCTGCTGCACCTTCTGGCTGCCGTCCGCCGCCGTGGTGGTGATGGTCTTCACGTCCGACAGCACGCCGTTCACCATCTGGCGGGAAGTTTCGGTCACGGTCTGCTTTTGCTGCTGGGTGCCGTTTTTCAGGGTCTCATTGACCGTCTCGGTAGTGGTGGTCACACCGTTCTCGACCTTCGTGCCGGTGGAGGTGATGGAGTTCACCACCTCGGAAGCGGCTTTTGTTGCAGCAAAGCTGGCTTTTTCCGCCGCGTTCTGCGTGGCCGAAGCAGCCGATGCGGCAGAGGTCGAAATGGTCTGCGCCGCTTTCTGGGATTCTGCCGCAGCGGCTTTGGCTTCGTTCTGACGCTCCGTCCAACTCTTATTGCTGATGCCTTCACCAGACTGGGCCGCTTTGTGGCGCTGGTCGCGGTTGGCATTCGAGGTCTCTGCATCCTTTTGAGCATCCTTGTCGGCCTTGTAGTCATCGTAGGTGTTGAAACTGGAATAACCGTCCTTGCCAAGGGCATGATTCAGCTTGTAGCTGAGCTGGTCCAGCCAGCCAATTGCACCGCCGATTGCACTTTTGGCGGTGTTGGCAACAGACTGGAACGCATGATTCACAACGTTCCGGAAGGTCTCGCTGGTATTGTAAGCCGTGACAAGACCGGTAACCAGTGCCGCGGCAAGCGAAACGACCAGCCCGATAGGATTGGCCTTCATTACAGCATTGAGTCCGGCCTGAGCGACAGCCAGCCCTTTTACACCGCTTTCTTCAGCTTTGTGCATGGCGGCCAATGCTGCTGTTGCCGCAGTTTGAGCTGTGGTCACAACCGTTGTGGCAGTGACGGCACCCTTATAGCTCAGAAACGCCGCTCCGGCTGCGGCGACCACCGCAGTTGCAATGCCGATGGTCTCCTTCAGTTGACGCATTTTCTCGTCGTCGTCGAGGAAGGTGACCACCAGCTCGTTGCCTTTGCCGATGATGTCGCCGAATGCCGTGAACAGGTCCTCGGTCAGCTTGCCGACGAGGGCGCTGATGTTGTCCTGCAAGGTGGACAGCCGACCATTCACGGTCTGGCTGGCCTCCAACATGCCGTTGTAGAACTGCCCGCCCTCGCTGGTGGCAGCATTCACGGCAGAAGCCAGCTCATCGAAGCCCACCTTGCCGTCCGAGATGCGCTTGTACAGGTCGGACATGCTTTCGCCGGTGGCGTCGCAGATCTGATTCAGCGGGTTGAAGCCCGCGTCGATCATCATGTTGACGTTTTCCAGCGTGACTTTCTGGGCGCTGGACATCTTGCCGTAGGCCCGGACAAGGGTTTGGAGCTTGTCCGCATTGCCCAGCGAGATATCACCCAGCTGCTTGAGCACGCCGGTGGTGTCATCCGCTGCAATGCCGAATTGCAAGAGCGTCTGGGTGCCGTCGGTCAGGTCGGACAGGGTGAAGGGCGTGGAGGCCGCCATCTTCCGGATCTCTTCCAGCTTTTCGGCGGCGAGCTGTTCATCGCCCAGCATGACCTTGAAGTTGGTCAGGTAGCTCTCCATCCCGGCATTGTAGGAAATGCCGCTCTTCACGACGCATTCCAGCGCGGATGCCGATTTCTTGGCGAAGTCTGCGATGAGGTTCCCGGCGGCGACCGTCCACTTGCTGACGCTCCGTTCTGCCGGGTCGCTGTTAAGCTTTACTTCGCCGGTGATGCTGAAATCGGACATCGGCTCACCTCACTTTCAGGGTCGATCGTGATGGAACCGCGCGTAGAAAGCGGCGTTGTGGTCGGCGACGGTAACAATGCGCGTCCCTCCTTTCAGCTCCTTGGGCAGAGCAAAGGCTTCCTTCAGGTCTTCGTACCGCTGGCGCTGTCTGCCTTCCATGTCGGAGGTGTCCATCGTGCGCCACGACAGGATCTTCGCCATGAGCGTTTCCTCCGGCAGTGCCCGGAACAAGGCCCGGAACCGCCACCAGTGCATCTGCGTGGTGGTCAGGTCGATGCCGTAGGCTTGCTGGAACGCTGCCACGATGTAATCGGCGTCGAAGGAATAGTCGAAGCTGATCTCCGGCGTGCCGCCGCCCTTGCCGCTGCCAGTGGATTCGGTACCGCTGACGAAGAAGCGTGTCAGCGCTTCGAAGGCATCCGGCACTTCCAGCGGCGGCACCGGGTCCCGGTAAAACCGCCGGACGGCTTCCAGCGCCACGCCCTGCGGGTCACTTTTGGCTCTGCCGCGCAGATATTGGTTGTTCAGCCAGACCATGTGCCGGAAATCCGGGTCAATGGCCCGCCCTGCCCACACGGTCGGCAGCGGTTCCGTCAGAATATCACTCATGTTCCAGCGCGTTCAACTGGCGCAGCAGCTCCGCCCGGCGGGCGGCCTTGTCGTCCACGCGCTCCACCATCTGCAAGGCGGGCGCAAACCCTTCGGAACGGCTGCGGGGCTTATGCTTCTTCTGCTGACGGCGCTGGGCACGGTTCTGCGGGATGGGAGCCGGGGCGGAAGGCTGGAACATTTCCTTAAAAGATTTCTGTTCCGTCTCCACAGCTTCGATCATCTCGTTCATGCAGAGAAGCGCCTTGTCACAGGTGTTTTCATCGAGGCCAAGCAGCGTGGCAGCCCCTTCGCCGAGCACTTGGTCGATGAATTCCAGAACCACACGGCAGAGCGTGCGGAGGCCATCGCCCGTGGGCATGTGCACAGCTTTCTGACAAGCAGTGTTCCACTGCGCTTTGAACGCCTTGCGGGCGGCATCTACGCGGTCGGCATCGTTGGCATTCAGGCTGGAAAACGGGAACTCTTTTCCCTGAACAGTAATCATGGCTTACTCTCCTATCAAAAAAGCCCCCGCCCGGTCAGGGGCGAAGGCTAAAATGGTCATGCTGCGAAGCTCAGGCCGCAGCGTCGGTGGTGTAGTCGAACTCCTTCGGGGTGCCGATGCCCTTCACGTCGCACGCAAAGGTGGCGATGGCACCCGCAGCGCCGCCCACGTCGGAGGTGACGATGATGGCGGCATTGCCGACTTCGCCCTTGCCGGTGCGCAGGGAAAAGTACAGGTAAGGCACCACGACGCTCTGGCCGGTGCCGTACTTCATCTTGTGGGACAGGACGAAATCCTGAAAGGCATCGCCCACGCAGCGGTCGCCGTTGACAGTCAGGGTGCGCTGGGTGGTGCCCTTGGTGGTGGCAGGGCCGGTGCGGATATAGTTGTTGTCGGAGGTCTGGGCGTTCAGTGCGCCGGAGTGCTCCCGCACATGGTCGGCGCAGACGATCCAAGCGCTCTTCTTGGTCTGGGTGCTCTCGGTCTGGATGGCGAGAACAAAATCATCGGTGTTCTCGATGCCAGCGTAATCGGCGCTGGGGGTGATGCCGGAATTGGTGACAGCTTCGGTAACGGTCATACAGAAACTCCTTTCGGTTGATAGTAAACGAGCCGGAGCTGTATCTGCATCTTGCAGCTTCCGGCGCTGTTGGTAACGATATAGCCCGACGCGGTGACGGACACGCTGAGGGGCTGCTTGGGGGGTTCCAGCTTGGGAAAATCACGGCGGTCATTCTGGGCCAGCACCCAGTCGGTCAACTGCTCAAAGAAACCGCTGTTCGCGATCTGGACGCTCTGGGCCTCGCTGTACTCCCGGCGGGAGAGGAAGAGGTAGCTCTTCGCCATGTTCCGCCCGGAGAAGTAGTTGGTCAGCACCGGGTCGGTGGGGCTGTCCTCGATGGAAAACTCCGCCACCGGCTCCGGAGAAAGCCCGGAGATGCGGAAGGCCGCGCCGTTCTCGGTCTGCTCTTCCGCAATGAGCGGGCAGGTCTTGAGCCATTCCCGCATGGCCGTGATGGTGGCTTTCTCACTCATAAGTGTCCCATCCTTCCCCAGAAGGTCGTGACGGCACGGGCCGCATAAAGGGCCAGATGCTCTCCCATGTCTGCAAGTGCCCGCTGGCCCCAGTAGGAGCCGCGCAGCCCGGTATCTCCGCGCAGGTCAGAACCTTGTGCATGGAGATAATACTGCTTCCGGGCATAGGGGGTATTGTAGACCAGCAAACCCTCATCGAACTTGGACGCCTGATTCACGCTGTTTTTCAGCGTACCGGTATCGAACGGCACGAAGGGGTCAATGAGCCGGGCAGCTTCCTGAGAAAAGGCGTACTGCGCCTTTTGCAATGCTGCTGTCTTCTCGGCCCCGAAGTCGGGCCGCCACGAAAGCTGCATCTGGATGCCGTCCACCTGATACTTCAACCCATAGGGCTGGTCAAAGATGGGTCTCAACATGGAATCAGCTCCCTTCTACATGAAAATGCGGAAGCAGCGGCTCCCGGTTGTCGGAAACTGCCGCCACCGTGCAGCAGATGTGTGTTTTTTCGAGGGCGGTGTACTCCGCCTCGGTCAGGCGGGGCACCGCGCCCCGGACGAGCTTATCCCCCCGCTTGAGGGTCCAGTACGCGGCCTTTTCGGCAGCGGGGAGCTTGGCCCACTGAGCATAGGGTACATACCCAGCTGCGGGCGGCAGCCGGACATGCACCACCCGCTGCGGGTCGCCGCTCTGGGTGGTCTGGGTCTCCCGCCAACTGCACCCCGCCAGCACCTTGCAGACCGGCGTATCGGCTTCCGTCCGAATGTCGTGCACGAGGTTGACGACGGTGACGCTGCACTGCATCAGAAACACCCCCGATACAGCAGCCCGTGGGGGTCGCTGCCCAGTGCATCGGCCAGCACGCTCCGGGCAGTACAAGCCGTTCGTTCCGCGAGAGCACCATCCGCGAAGGTCACAGAAAAGCCGTCGTTGTTCACGCTGGTCACGCCCGGCGCATAGCCGGTGGAGGTCTTGGCGGCATCCACCTGCGCCAGCAGGGTGATGATCTGCAGGGCAGCGTGGGCGAGGTCGTCCCGGCAGCGCTCACAGACCTTGGCGTGGCTTTCGGCCCGGCCAAAGGTCAGCCGGTCGATGAGTTTGGAGGCCCGGACGCACAGCGGCGTGAACGCGGCTTCTTCCAGCGCGCCGCCCGCTGCGGTGTACTGGTTATAGGTGCAGTAGATCATAAGCCCCTCCTTATGCGGACTTCTTCACAAGGATGGTCTGGGGCTTGGTGACCTTGTAGGCGTAGACCTTGCGGCCCTGCACGGCGGATGCGCCGATGAAATCGCCGGAGCCGGACAGGTCCTGCACGTGGACGGGGACGGCCCACTCCTCCACCACGGCAAACCAGTTGGGGTGGCCCGCCACATACTCCACGCCCTCGCCGAGGGTGGAGTCCTCGAAGACGGTATAACCCGCAATGCGGCCCACCGCGCCGCTCTGCACCACGGCGTCGCCGAGGTCGGACGCCTTGATGAACTCCGGGCTCTTGAGCAGCAGACCGTAGGTGTCCGGGGAGACCAGCAGCCAGCGGCCCGCCGTGGGCACGCCAATAGAGGACTGCCGGGTGCGGGCGTCCACGATGTTCTCGTAGATGGTCTTTGCGGTCAGGGCGGTGGTGGTGCCGAAGGCAGTGCCCGCAGTGGTCAGCTCAGTGGAGCCGTCGGTGTCCATCTGCAAGCCCAGCGAGTAACCGGCGCTGTCCAGACGGTCAGCCACCAGATTGCCGGGGACGCTCTCGGCGTCGAAGCCGTCGATGATCTCATTCACGGCTTTGTCCTTGTCGATGGTGACGGTGAGGTAGGTGGTGTCACCGGTGGTGCGCTTTGCGCCGGTGGCCTTGTTGTAGTCGTTCACGACGACCTCGGTATCGCGGACGGGAACCTTGACGGAACCCGCCTTGGGGCTGCCCTCATAGCGGTTGTTGCAGATGACGCCGACCTTCTTGACCAGCGTTTTGCGGAGCTTGAGGTCAACCAACTGGGAATAACGAACCTGTGCTTCGTGTGCCATAATGTTTCCTTTCGTTTAGTTGATTTGGATGTCGGGGTTCAGGTCCTTGAACGCCGCGAGGACGGGGTCGGTGTCGCCGGTGGGCGGGGTGCCGTGTTCCGCGCCGGTGGAGTAGGTGCCAGCGCCTTTCTGCTGTTCCGCTTCGCCGAAGGCCCACGGATTTGCCTTGGCGGCTTCATCCAATGCCTTGGTGATGTCGTTGGAACGGTCCTTGGAGCCTTTGAGGGCATCCAGATCCAGCAGGGCGCGCACCGCCTTGACGCTGCGGCCCTTTTTGCCGAGAATGGCCGTGTCCAGAGCATTGTCGAAGGCGAAGCCCTCGGCCTGTGCCTTCATGTCGCTCTGGAGCTTGGCAAGCTCAGCTTCATACTCTTCCGGGGTCTTTTTTCCGTCGAACGCAGCGAGCCCTTCCTGCGCAGTCTTGAGCTGGGCGTTCGCATTGGCGAGCTGAGTCTTGAACTGCTCGGCCGCAGATTTTTCCCGGTTGATGTCATTGCCGTTCTCGGCCATGATCCAGTTCAACTGTTCCTCGGTGATGCCGGGGATCTTGTTCTTCACGTCTTCGCGCTTCATAGGGGAAAACTCCTTTCAATTTGTGAGACCACAGTTTATTACGCTGTTCTCTGTCAGTGTCCGGTCTTGGGCGGGATACGCGCCGCCCGCCGCATGGTGCTCACTCCGCCCTCACGCGGGCAAAGTGGGCATGAAAAAAGCACGGTGCGGATGGCATCGTGCTGAAAATGGGCAAACAAAAACCACGGTGCGGGTGCATCGTGGTTCAGTTGATGATTTCGAAATTCCCGGCAGGATAAAGGTAATCCTCGCCTGTATCGTCTACAATGCGATACCATCCCCGTTCAACGGAAAGAACCTTGTAAACCTTGCCGTGGGTAAGTTCCAGCGGGGATGTATCGCCAATATAGCGGACTGTGTTAATCTTCGTCATAGAACCACCTCTTTACCTTAAACTTGACTTTTTCGCTGCCATTCTGGAACCAATGAACTTCCGCCTTTACAGCTTCACCATCTACATCAAGCCAGCCCTGCGCTTTGCAGTGCTGCCACTCTTCAGGTTTGCCGCCAAACTCTGCGGCAAGCCCCTGAGCGACTTCTTCGCGGAGTGGCTTTACACCGCCTTTTCCGGCGAATACCTGTGCATTTTGCGTTCTGGTTCCCTCAACAAAATAATATTCTTCTCCAGTGGATTTGTCAACTACAACGTAGTTTTTCGCTTTTGCTCCAATAGAACGTCCGATGCGGATATTGTCTGCGGCATATTTCGCCGCCCACGCTGCCTTCCCGCTGGCGCTGCGGCCAAAGCCTGAGACCATAGTGCGGGCGCTGTCCGCTCTGCTGCCGGTTTTGGCAACAAAATCGGCCAGCTCGCCCCGCGCGGCGCGGAGCTTCACGGCGCTGACGGTGGTATCGCTCCCTGCGGCATCCTCGGCCAGATACCGGCGTTTCCACTTGCGGACAGCTCGCTCGCGGGCCCGCTGCATCTGGCTGATCTCGTACCGGGTGTACTTCTGGCCGTTGTACTCGATGTCGCGGGCGTTCAGCTCGGCGAGGCTTTCCTGCGTCCAGTTCGGTGCAGGGCCAAGCTCCGGGAAGACGGAAAAGAAGGTGTGGCGGCAGTTCCAGCCGCACAGCCCAGCGCCCGTGCCGTAGCCGGTAACGGACTCGAAGTCCTCGTAATGCTTGCCGAGGTAGTCCACGGCTCCGCCCCGGTGGTAGGTCTTGCCCTGCCACGCTGCGTGGGAAGGCCGGGCCCCGCCGTGGGCTGTGACCGCAAAGAATTCTACGCCCATCTCGTCGGCGCGGGCGACCTGCAGCTTGGCGGCGGTCTGGTTCACGCCGGTGAGCACCGCCCGGCGGGCGGCGACTTCCAGCGTGTCTTGGTGGCCGGTGGGGTAGGTGATGTATTTCATGGAGTCGGCCAGCGAGTCCACGGCACTTTTGACGGCGCTCTTGTAGTCAAAGGCCCCGGTGCTCACCTTGAGGTGTGCCCGGTCGAGGGCGGCTTCGAACTGGCCGGAAACGGTGTTGGCCGTGGTGCCGGTCAGGTTGCGGAAGGTGCCCGCCGTCTGGGCATAGCCCGCATTCAGGAGGGCTTGCAGGGCGGCGCTGTCCTCGAAGGGTGTCGGCTCCATGTTGTAGTGGTAATAGATCCGGTCTTCGGCTTCCAGTGCCCGCGCGGCCGCTTCCTGCATGAGCTGCCGGATGGCAGCTTCGCTCTTGCCGGTGTACCGGGCCAGCTTTTTCACCACGTCCTGCCGGACGGCTTCGGTCTGCTGGTAGCGCCAGAGCTGCCAGTTTGCCGTGGGCGTCAGCGTCTCCATCTTGGAGATGCGCCGGGCCACATCCCGCAGGATGTCATCCTCGACCTGCTGCCACAACAGCGTCAGGGCGTCCGGGGCGTGCTCCAGATACGACGGCGAAAGCATCAGGCACCTCCGCCGAAGCTCAACTCAGGCTGCTGGTTCTCGGTGCGGGCTTCCTCGGCCAGCTTCCGGGCCTCCTCCTCGCTGACGCCGTACCGGGCCGCGAGGTACTTGTACCGCGGCAGAAGGCCGCTGAGGGCGTCGTCCCTCATCTGGCCCATCCGGGTCTCGGCGTCGGTGATATAGCTGTCATCCCAGTTGACGGAGATGGCCGTTTCCGGGTCTACCTCTGCACCCAGCAGATTCTTGGCCGCCCAGAGGATGCCGCGTACGATGCCGATCAGCGCGGCCTCGATGGGGATCTGGTTCTTGTTGGCCGACTGGACAAGGTCCTGACGGCTGCCGGTGTACTCGGTGGCCGTGGTGATGTTGCCGGTCTCGAACTTATACCGGTGAAAACCCAGCCCGCACTTGAAGCTGAACAGGTCGAGCATGTCCTGCACGGCCCGGTGGTTCTGCTCTACCCGCAGGTCGGGGTTGTACTCGTGGTATTCGCTCTGTTGGTCGAGACTGCCCGCTTTCTCCGGCAGGGCAACAAACTGGCTCACCACGTCATCGTCCGGCGGAATATGGTGTTCTACGCCGTCCTTGTCTACAACTTTTCGGCAGAGGTCGGCGGAATAGAAGATCTTCTTGTGGCCCAGCCGAAGATCCTCACGGTAGTTGTCGAAGGCGAGGTCAAGGCCCTGCGCTTCGTCCAGCGCTTCCGCGAAGACCGCCATGCCCAGCCCCATGCCGCCGTCAATGTTCTTGACAGCCGCAGGGGAAAACAACGCGAACCACGGCGGGGAGCTCTCCACGGTGATGCTCTCTACAGTGCCCTCCGGCGCGGGAAGCGGGGAAAAGTCCGGTGCCCCGTGGGCGGTATCCATCACGGCAAACCACTCATTGCGGATGGTGCGGCGGGTGTTGTCGCCGGTGTGGGTCTGCAAGTAGACGGCGGGCTTGCCGTCCCGCATACACTCGGAGACGAAGGCTGCTTCGGTCACGACGCCCCGCTCCACCTTCAGGGGCAGGATGCAGGACGCCGGGTCATAGTCCAGCGCGATGCGTGCATCCGGCTGCGCGATCAGGCTGCCGCCCTCGCCCTTGACGCCGGTGACGCTGAGCACAAACGCACCCGTGCCGGACCAGTAGGCCTGTTCCACCAGCTTGTTGGCGTTGTCCCAGAAGTGCAGCTCCCGGAGCAGCCCGCCCACCTGCTGCTCATCCGAGCCCAGCAGATAGGCGGCGGTCTTCTCGTCCGCGATCTGGAAGGTGGTGCGGTCGTTGAGCAGGAGGTTTGCCCAGTCCTCACAGACCCGCTTCGGCATCTTGAGCGATGCCAGCAGCCGGGTATGTTTTCCGTCACGGTATTCGGCGGACCGGGTGTGGACGCCGGGCACGCTGCCCTTCCACCACTGCCGCCACGTCTCGATCTGGCCGGAATAGTCCGCATCCAGATGGTAGCCGCGGGTCTTGTTCAGATAGCCCAGAAAGGCAGAAATGTTCATGCAGTCAACCTCTTGAAATCGCGTTCGATGGTGTATTCGTAGGCGTCCAGCGTGTCGATGTCGGTGCTGCCGTCGTCCAGCCGCTCATCCACGCCGGGGTGCTTGCCGCTGTACAGGGCCGTCGCAAGGGCATCCCGGAGGGTAGCCGCTCCGGACATCAGCCAGAACCGCCCGCCGCCCATCAGGATGCAGGTCAGGCGGATGCGGTCATTGATGCGGATCTTCGCACTGTTCTCCACCCGGTCGGCCAGCCAGCTCAGCTTGCAGCGGCGCAGCCGGTGCCGGATGTGGTTGATGAGGGTCTGTTCGGCGGAATCACAGAAAATGTACTGGATCTCGCCGTAAGCCGCAAAAATGGAAAGGCAGAAGTCAATGAGCTTGTCTGCCAGAAAATCGGCGTCCTGCGCTACCGGGTCGATGCGCTGGGATGCCAGCCCCACGACGCCCGAATAGCCCGGCAGGATGCCCGTGGCGACGAAGGCGTGCTTCGAGCCGTTGCCGCCGAAATCCACCCCGATGCGGACACGCCACAGCGGGAGCTTTTTGTCTGCGGGCCAGAAGAACCGCCCATCCCCGGCGGCGAGGCTGTCAGCCAGAAGGCGGTAGACGACGCCGTTGGCCGCCATCCACTGCCCCAAAATGAAGCGGTTATAGTAGACGGTGCCCGTGTACTCTTTTTTCAGGTCGGCCACGAACTGCGGCGGCAGCGTCGGGTTGTCGTCGATGGTGTAAGCCTGACAGTAGATATCAGCGTCCGAGTCCAGAAACTTTTTGAACCAATGCTGCGGGTTCTCCGGGTTGCAGGTGCCGTCAAAATGGGAATGCGGGCAGGACAGGCGGCTCTTGAGCATCTGAAAAACGCCCTCGTCCCATGTGGTGATCTCGTCGCCGTAGACATACTCAAAGGCCGCGCCCTGAATCTTGGCGATGTGCTTCTTGTTGTCGGCACCCAGCACATAGACCTTCAGACCGAAGAGCTGCACCACATTGCCGGACGCCGAGGTGCGGATGACGCCCACAAGGTCCGGCCCCCAAAGCTCCCGCATGAGGGAAAGCACGTTGCGCTCCAGCGTGCCCAGCGTGTTGCCCATGAGCACGAGCAGCCCTTCGCCTTTGGCGGCGAGGATGCGCTGCGGGATGGTCACGGCGCAATCGAGGTAGGTCTTGCCGGAGCGGGTGGCGCCGGTCTTGACGTTCCAGCGGTGGGAGCAGTTGCGGAGGTATTCCTTCTGGAACTCAGTCAATGGCACTGTCTACACCTCCCAGCAGCTCGCGGGCCGCTTCCAGAGCATCGGCGGCGGGGTCATCCTGCGGGGTGTCTTCGCCCAGCATCTTCAGCAGCACCGAAGCCGCTTGAGGGTTGCCCCGCTTGGCCTGTTCTGCGATGCCCACGATGACGGACATCTGGTTGTCCACGTCCTCCGGGTCGATCTGATCCCGCAGCAGCGCGTTCACCCGGCGGTGGTCGGTCTCCGGCAGACTGAGATAGAGGTCTGCCGCTTCCCGCATCGAGCGCTTGCGGCGGCGAGCCGCGCCGGAGGCGATGCCGCCCTTCTGGGCGATCTCTCGTTGTTCGTTCGTTGTTCGGTCAGCAAGCGAGACCAGATTCTTCTCATTCGGCACGTCACCACCTCTCTCGTTTTGGGTATAAAAAATCCCCGCATGTTTCCATGCAGGGAAAGATTGACGCACATCCTGCCGGGAATCCTAGAACCGGCTTACGGATTTCTGGTGCACGCTTTATGTACTGGGTCGGTCAAGGTGGAAAAGGAGGTTCCACACCCGCACATCCATCCAGACGGGTTATGAGTCCATGCGTCAGGCATTTGCCGCATACGGTGTTTGCGGCGTTCGGTGCGAGATCACGGAGTCGAACCGTTCCCTGTACCTGCCGGATTCAGTACAGAGCTTCCCAGACCTCGCATAGAAGCAGCCCGCAGAACGTGACACAAAGAATTCCACCGCTTTGCCCCGTGAAGGAGGACGCGCGTTCCGGAGGCTGCTGAACAAGCGGCGCACCGCTCTGCGCGGTTCCGCTTATGCCATTAGACCACAGACTGCGTTAAAAAGTCGATGCAAAGCTTACAAAATCCGTGACGAAAATTCAGGGATTTTCTTGTCCAATACAAACAGATTCCCAGATTTCAGACAGGGCTTCCATTCCATCACGGATGTAAACAGATACGGCTGTCGTATTTTTAAGGCCGACGATTTCAGCAATTTCGTGGTGTTTTTTCAGATTGACAAAATATTCGCAGATACATGCGATCTGCTTCAGTTCCCGCGGGGTATCAGTATTCAGGGCATATGCACGGCGAACCGCTTCCTTCCGCAGCTCTGTCAAATCTACTTCCATCTGCTGCAAGTGGCGCTCCTCGTCCACGATGTCACCCGCGCCGGTCCCAATCTTGTCCCCGGCACCACCGCCACCGGGCATCCCTGTCATGCTGGGCGTGGTTTTCGATGCAATATCCCGGAGCCGCTGGATCTTCTGCTTTTGGGCTTCCACCGCAGCGGCATCGTCCCGACACTTCTGAAACCACGCCTTGACCACCTTGTAGCCGGGTTCTTCCGGCTGTCGTGGTGTACCGGTGTCAGTTGTCCATGTCTGGATCATGTATTCACCTCCATTTCTGTGATCTCTATTTCCACCCGCGGGTTTCTGCGGTCGATGTCCACCCGGCTGCCATCGTGGGCGGCGACGATCTTGCTGTTATCGTCGGCCAGCACGCCCGCCTTCACAAGGATGTCGGTGGTCGCCTCGATGAGGTTGGCAAGGTCCACCCGGCGGGCCGTTTTCATGTAGTACACGCACCGCACGTTCACGCGGGCAGAGATGGGGTTGTGCGGCGTTCTGATTTGCCATAAGCAGCTTTCCTGATACGCTTCAAACGCGGCGCTGGGTGCTACGAATGGCCGACCTGAGCCGCTGCGCAGGATGCGGGCGGAATTCTTCTTGGTGCGGGGCTCACCGTAGAGGGTTAAATTCATCTGTCCGCTCCTCCCGTCCCTGCATGGAATAGGCTCGTCTGGCTCGTATACTCAGCGAAACGTTTCTCTTCTGCGGAAAAATAAAATGGGTCAATTTCAAAGCCGGTGAAATCAAGACGCGCTTCGTACGCTGCGATTCGGCTGCTTCCGCTTCCCAGATGCGTGTCAAGGACCTTCTGCCCCGGCTTCGCATAACGTTGGAAAATCCAGTCATACAGAGCCACCGGCTTTTGAGTTGGATGGATGCGCACTTCATTCCGGCGCTTGTCTCCCTGTACGATATGGCCTTCTGTGATGCTTTTACCCTGCATCATGCCGTTCCACATGTACCGGAACAGACGCACGCTGTCAAACAGATCTGTTGCCGCAAGTTCGCAGTCGGAAAAGCTGGTGCTCTGGTTGCACTTGTCCCATACGATCCGACCGGGCGCGAACTCATAATCGAAGTAATTGCAGCCCCAGACAATATAATGCTTGGCTACCCGGCGCAGTTCGTCAAAGTAGGACCTCTCCGGTATTTCCCACGCTGGAGAAATCAAATAATCGTGGCGACGCACACCGGTTCTGCTCACCTTGGAGCCATAGTAGCCCCGGCGTTCCGGGCCGCTGTAATATGGCGGATCAACTACGGCAAGGTCGAAAAAGCCGTCCGGGAATTGTGCCATGCCCGCCATGCAGTCCATGCAGTAGCAGTTTCCGTTTTTCACCTATCTGCCCCTCCGTTCAGCCCGAAGAACCGCTTCTTGTAGCGCTCCCTGTGTTTGTCCTCATAGGTGCGCCGGTAGCAGCTCATTTTGTGAGTCATGTCGTAGGTGTAGGACTGCTCGGCTTCATGCTCCTGCTTCCACGCCCGGTAGTGCTCGCAGTGGTCGTGGCAAGCCTCGTGGCGGTCCGGGCAGCCTTTACAGGTTCGGTTGGTCATGTGCCTTCTCCTTTCTTCTTCATCCGGCGCAGCGTCCGTTCAAACGACCGGTTTTGCATCCAGTTGCCTTCGTTGGGCGGGATCTCTCTGGTAACCCGGAGGTTCCGCCCCGCGCCGAGGGGATGGGTCAGCTTGTACTCGTCGGCGGACTTGCACCCCTGCGATTCTGCTTCGGCCAGTGCCTTGCGGACATAGGCCCAGCTCCTGCCACCGGCGTCGGCGCATTTGTGGATGATGACGCCCACCAGCTCTGCGCCCAGCCGGTCAGCGTATCCGGCCAGCTCTTTCTTCCCGTTGGAGCTGAGCTTCCCGATGCTGGATTCAAATTCCATCCGGAGCGCGGTCGTCGTCGGGTCGTCGGGCGGCGTATCTGCCGCAGACGACTGTCTTGTTTTAATGGTTTTAATGGTTAAGTTGTTGTTAGCTGCCTGTTGGTTGCCTGTTAGCTGCCTGTTAGATAGCCTGTTGCTGTCCGTGACGGCATTGTAATTATTGATTGTTACAACGCTGTATTTTGGCCCCGCTTTGACTGTTAGCCAGCCTGTTAGGGTCAAATGCTTCAACGCCGTTCTGACCTCCTGAACAGACAAATTTAGCTGTTTTGCGAGCTGAGACTGGCTCGTGACCAGCTCACCGGGGTGAATCGTGATGCCCTGCCACTGCTTTTCCTGCCAGTTGGCGGTCAGCAGCAGGTGGATGAACAGGCGGGCGGTGTTGGGCTCCGTGTACCATTCCCAGTCGGTCAGGCAGCGGGGGATGGCAACGAAGCCGCGGGATGGGTCGATGGCCACAGCCTGACCTCCTTTCGAAATGATCGCCCGTCAAGCCAGATAGCACAGCTTGAGGCGTCAGAAGGGCAGGTCGTCGTCATCCGAGATCACGGCAAAGTCATCTGTATCCGGGAGCTGCCCCGGTTGGCCGTCCGGGCCCTGCCACTCCTCGCGCTGGCGTTGGGTGGTGAATCCCATCTGGTGCGCCGGTTCTCCCTGCGGAGCGCTCTGGGCGGCTTTGGCTTCACGCTCATGGTTCTTGGTCTGCTGGTCAAAATCACGCACAGCGGGCTTCTCTGCCGACTTGGAGCCGCAAAAGCCGACTTCTGCGGCAAGAACCTCGGTTGCTGTGCGGTTGTTACCGTTCTTGTCCTGATACTGGCGGGTCTCCAGACGGCCCTGCACGGAGATCATGCTGCCTTTCTGGAAATACTTGGAGACGAACTCAGCGGTCTGCCGCCATGTGGTGATGGTGAAAAAGTCCGCCTTGCGCTCTTCGCCCTTCGGGGAATAGCTGCGTTCACAGGCAATGCGGAAACTGCACACGCTGACGCCGCTCGGCGTGGTCTTGAGCTCCGGGTCGTGGGTCAACCGGCCCTGAATGGCTACGACGTTAAGCATTGCGCGGCTCCTCCTCGGCGCTGTCGCCGCTGTCCACCTCATAATCCACCGAGGCACCCATCAGGACTTCTGGGCACTCCGCGCGGGCAAAATAGGCGGCGGCACGGTACTTGAGCATCATTTCGGTCATCCGGGGCCAGTAGCTGCCATTTTTGCCCCACCAGCCGAGGTCCTTTGCCATTTTGACCGTGACCTTCGGACCTTCGACTTTCTCGCCGGTGACCTTGTCCACGCCGATCAGGCGGAAGCCCCACGAATCGGTACCCTCTTCTCCCTCCATGCGGTAACGGGTGCGGCCAACAAACTCGCCGCTGTTGTCGATCAGAGCCTTGCAGCTCTTGCCGCTCCACGTCGGCTGGCCATGGACGACATAAAGGTTCTGCATGACGAAAAGATAGCTGACGCCCATGCGCTGTGCCATATCACAGGCGATGGCACACGCACCAACATTCCCGGCGTAGGACTGGGGAAGCATTCCGTCCGGCAGATTTGCCATTGCAACGGCCTTCGACTTGGCAAGCTGCCAAATGCGTTCTTCCATAGTCAGCCCCTGCACCTTTTCGGCATAGCTCTGCGGGCGGGTGGCCGGAGCTGCCGGAACATTAAGGGCCTCGGCCTCCGGTGCTGTGGGGATGGGGGTCAGCTGCTCCACTGCGGTCTTTTTCATTTCGTTCTCAAGCATGGTGAATGTCCTCCTCTGTAAATTTCACGTCGATGATATTGGCATAGCGCTTGATGGCGTCAAGCTCGGATTTTGTGCACCGGAATACAAGCTTCCGGTCGCGGGGCTCTTCCTGCCGAACGAATCCGTCAAAGAAATCATCGTCGAAGGGGTCCCGTTCGTGCCCGGCAGCGTAAGCAATGCCGGGTTTGGAAAGCCGGATCTGCGTCGGGTTCTGGTAGGTTCCCTTGTAGTCGTCCGGCATTCCCTTGATGACGGCTTCCCGGAGCATAAAACGGTACTCGGTCATATAGCAGTAGTCGATGGAACTATACGGCTCCGGCATGATCTGCTCTCCGGCGGCTGCGTGAATGATGTCCACCAGACACAGCAACTGCCCGACCCGGCGGTAAATTGCTTTGATGACCTCGCGGGTCTCCCGGTCCGCAAGCTGGTGATACCGGGCGAAGTTCGTAAACAGCGCGACCGCATGGTTCACATCGCTGGTCAACTCGTTACCGGTGCTGATGAGCCGGAATAGTACGTTGTCGCTGCCGACATACTGGAAGATGCCCTCAGCCTTGTTGGAAAGATCCTTGAGCCGGGCACGGCGGGATTGCTCACTCATCCTTCGGCCCTCCGTCATTTTCGGCGATCATGGCGATGACCTCTTTCTTGATGCGGTCGCAGGTCTGGAGCAGTGCGTCGGCCAGTTGGTCGAACTCCTCGCCGATGCCCACCAGCCGCGTGAAGGTGGGGGTCGCCATCGACCAAATGCCGGTTATGTTCACGATGCAGCTTGTGGCCGTCTCGATGTCCTCCTGCGGGTCCACGGGCGGCGCGGACTGAGCCGCTTCCAACTGCTCCAGCAGCTCGCTGGTCATGTCGGCGGCGATGGCATAGGCTTGCTGGTGGGCACGCTTGTCCACCTCTTCTTCGTCCACCACGGCGGTGATGGGCTGTTTTTTCAGGGCGGCTTCGGCGTCCTTGGCCCGCTGCTCGGCCTTGTCTCGCTCACATTCGGCCTTCTGGCATTGGAGCCGGGCGGCAATGCGGGCTTCCTCAGCATCGTTCGCCCGCTGGGACATCTGGGAATACTGCTCCTGTAAACCGGTCACATCGGCCAGTGCAGCTTTGTAGCGGCTTTCGGCTTCATCGGCGCGGGCGTCTGCCTCCTCGGAGCGGTTCAGCAGGGATTGGATGGTCTTCTCCCTATCGCCGATTTCCGCAAAGGCGCTGTCTGCGCGGGCTTGTTCAGTTTTGATCTGCGCCAGAAGCTCCTGCACTCGCTGACTGTCTCCGGCGGCTTCAGTCAACTGCTCGGCACAGCCGCTGCGGGCAATCAGGTTCAGGTCCTTGCGGGTCAGTTCCGGGAGCTGTTTTAATTCCGCAACTGTTGCGGATTTAAAAGCGTCGCCGTTTTTGACCATTGTGCGGGCACTGCCCTCGCTGAGTCCTTTGCTCTCATACCACTTTGTCCATGTACCGCCGCCATACCGCCCGGCCTTGGCGGTCAGAGCATGAATCTTGGCCAGATAGATGCAGGAAATCAGATACTCGTCCTGTGCTGCGCCGTAGTGCAAATCAAACTGCTGGTCAGCTTCGGTGGCCTGATCGGACAGGTCGCCCAGAGCGGAAAAGTCAAAGGTGGGCGCTGCGGGAGTGTTTCCGAAGGGTTCGGCAACCGCTGCGGGAGGCGCAACCGCTGAGACGGGCGACGCTTCCTCCTCCACCGGCTCGATCGGGGCCGTCTTGCAGGGCTTGGCGTCCTTGAGGGCGTCCATCATGGCGATGTCGATCTCGTAATCATCCAGCGGGATGAACTGCGCACCGTCGGTCAGAAAGACCTCCGGGGTTAGGGTAGCGGATGCCGCCTTGGCCCGCCCGAACTTCTGGGCCATCAGGTGACTTTCCTTCCAGACGCTCTGGGTGTCGTCCCAGCGCCAGAAGCGCCCGTTGTGGTAGGCGTAGATCATGTCATTGGCGAGCTTTCTGCTGATAATATCCACTTGTCAAAACCTCCAAAGTATGTTATTCTTCGAGGTGATGGAGTCGTTCAAACCATCACCTCTGGGGCTCGTCCGTGGTGCAAACACGGGCGGGCCTTTTTGCTGGTCTGAAGTCTCTACAGGCAGGGGCATCTTCCGGATAATGTACGTTCCAGTCGCCGCAAGCGTAAAAATCTTCGCATTCGCCGCAGGTGTGCTCGATTTCGTCATCAGACGTATTTCCAAGCACAAAGCTTTTGATAAGAGGAAGCCAGTCCGGCGTCAGATCGGAGATGTACTTTTTTGCATAGTAGTAATAGACCGCATTGCTGATTTTGACATCGCCTGTCGTGCGCTGGTCTTTGACCATGTAATTGACCTGATTGCGGCTCAGACCCATGCCCATCAGGAGCTTCTTCAATCGCTTCGTTTTCATACTCATAACCCCATCAACTTGGCCATAAATTCGGCTTCTTTGTTTATAAAGGAGGCGGTCACTCCGCTCCGCTGGTACGCAACATCAAGAAAATTGCTTTTTACAGCCTCCGCCGCCAAATCAGCGGTTTCATTGAGAATCTTCTTTTTGAGCGCCTCCGGGATGTCTTTGGGAAGTTCCATCATCTGATACAGCGTTGAACACAGTGCCAGAGAAAGCAGTTCTGCGACATCGGAACGCTGAACGCCATCATCTGCGGACATGCTCAATACCATACGACCGTCCAGTTGCTCGATGATAATTTTCATATTCTTATTTTTCATGCTCCCCTCCGTTTCTGGCGGTACTCCGGCCGCTCGATGTGCTGACGGCGGCGCTTGGATTCCTGCTCGATTTCCAGCCCGCGGCCATAGCCTAAACAGACGATGCCGAGCACGGCCATGAGGATGGCTGCCAACACCTGACCGCCCCATGCGGAAGCGGGGAGGGCGTTGAATCCGTCGCCGGTGCTGGCTGCGCCGATCAGCAGCGCGATGCCCGCAGTATAGAGGGTGTGGATTTTAAGCTTCATGCGGGTTTATCCTCCTTTTTGAGACAGGGGAAGAAATACTCCCCGATTTCTTCCTGTGAGATGCCGACGACGCGGCAGATGGCGACGATTTCACGGCCAAGCCACTTTTTACCGGATTCGGGCTCACCGAGCTTCTTGAGAATGGTGCTGTAACCGATTCCGGTTTGTGCGGCCAGTTCTTGAAAATCTAGTCCCTCATCTTCGATGCGGCGGCGGAGTTTGAGATAGGGCTTTTTCAATTTGTTTCACCTCTTTCGATATTACGTAAACGCAAGTTTAGGAGAAAAAAATAGCATCTGTTTCCTGCGGAGTCAGACGCAAAGCTGCACGGAACAACTGGATTTCATTGCGCGTAAAATCAGATTTTCCTCCCATTTTGCGAGAAAGAGTTGCAGGGTTGATGCCCATAATTCGAGCAGCATCATGTGTGTTCATGCCATGTTCTACGCACTTGGCACGGAATAAATCACGATTGAACATTAAGACTCACCTCCTTTTTGCAAGAACAGTATACAACTTACGTATGCGTAAGTCAATACGAAAACGCAATATTTTTTGATAAAAATGCAAAAAACAATTGCAAAAACGCAATACGATGATATAATAAAACCAGAAAGGAGCGTCAGAGCATGGGAAATTATCTTGCTGACCGTCGAAAAGCTCTTGGATTGACGCAAAAGGAAGTGGCCGAGCTGGTCGAGGTATCGGAGGCAACCGTTTCGCGTTGGGAGAGCGGTGAAATCGCAAACATGCGACGCGACCGAATTGCGGCGTATGCTAGAGCGCTTAAAACGACTCCTGTTTTTATCATGACTGGAAACGCAGATGACGGCAACGAAAGTGAAAGCTCTCTTCCTTCTGGTGCAACGTTGATGAATCCGCATAATGTGGCTCCTTTGCTTGGAACTGTCCGCGCTGGCCTTCCTATGTATGCAGAGGAAAACATTGAAGGGTATATTCCTATTCGGCAGACAGATGGGGCAAAATATTTCTGGCTTTATGTCAAAGGTGATAGCATGAATGCTGCGGGCATGGATGATGGCGATCAAATTCTTGTGCGTGAGCAGCCAGAAGTAGAAAATGGAGAAATTGCTGTTGTTATGGTAAACGGCGATGAAGCGACCGTCAAGCAATTCAGGCAGGAGGGAGATCTTGTGATTTTAACGCCGCGAAGCCTGAATCCAATTTATCAACCTCAGATTTATGATTTGAAGAAAATTCCAGTCCGGATTGCAGGGCGGGTTGTGGAATGCCGAAAGGTGTTTTGATAAGAGGATGTTGCGATGGGACTTTTTAGTTGGCTCAAGAAAGAAGCAAAGCCGCCCGAAAAGAAGTTGACGAAAGCGGCTGAATCGAAAACAGAACAAAAGTTTGTTTTTACTGATAAAGACCGTGAAATGATGGATTTGTGCGGTCCGTATGCGGATATTATAAAAGCGGGAAAATCTATGGAGACAGTCAAAATAGATGCCCCTACTATTGATTTTGAGACAAGATATGTACTGTCTGGATTGCGTACATACAAATTGGGAAGCAAGACAGGGATTTTACTTGATGGCCAAAACAGGGGAGTCGCTCAGGAAGACTTGATTTCATTAAATCCTTTTTTGGCACAGGGAAATTTCGAAGCTGCTGACGTACCGCTCTTTCACATTGACCGAGTGCGCATATGCTTTCAAACAGAGCGTCCATGGGAGGGCAGTTATTCAGCACTAGAAATAACACCGCCAACGCCGACAGGAAAGCAGCCTAAATACCCTTTGTTTCTTCATTTTTACTTGCAGGATCAGAGAGAACATTGGAAAATCATGGAGCATGGTGGGCAAGAAATTTTTGGACATGTTGGCTATTTGAAAGATGGCACCATTGGAAAAGCGGATGTTGTGTGCTGGAGTTTCAAGAACCGACAGGGAGACTGTTATTATTTTCATATTAGAAAAAAAGAAAACGAGCTTTATCTTTCGAAAGTGGAAAAAACAACAGAATAAAAGCAGGAGGAAGTCAAAGTGTCTTTGTTCGGCAGAAAAGAAAAAGAAGAGATTGCGCGGCTGAATGCAGAAATGCAAAACATGCGGGAAGCAATGCCGTCAGAAAGCCACACGTTGAATGATATCAATCGTGAAATTGCAGCCTCACGTGAAGAACTTGAGCAGGTAGAGAAAACACTGAAGCTCCGTCAGCAGGAATTGAACGATGCCGTAAAGGAACTCCAACAAGCAAAAGAGCAGATCGTGGAAACGAACGAAGAAGTTCTGATGCAGAGCTTTGGTTTGTATACACCACGCTACTCGTTTATGAATTCAGATGAGTATAAGGCCAGACTGCTTGAAATTCGTGCAGAGCAGAAAGATATGATAAAAAATAAAACCGCCGTTACCGGAAATTCCAACTGGACGGTAAACAATAGCGCGGCAAAAGGCAAGAAGATGGTTTCCGATATGCAGAAGCTCCTTCTTCGTGCATTCAATTCGGAATGTGATGATGTGATTGAGCACGTTAAATACAATAATATTGAAGCCAGTGAAAAACGCATTACTACCTCTCGTGAGGCGATTTCCAAGCTTGGAATCATTATGGAGGTTAGCATTCAGCCGAAATATTATCGCCTGAAGATTGAAGAGCTTCACCTTGCTTTTGAATATGCTCAGAAAAAGCAGCAGGAGAAGGAAGAGCAGAAAGAGGCACGAGCAAGAATGCGCGAAGAAGCAAAGCTTGCCAAAGAAATCGAAGAGGAACGCAAAAAGCTGGAAAAGGAGCAGCAGCATTATCAGAATGCCTTGGAACGTATCAATGCTCAGTTGGTCGCTGCTTCTGAGGGTGATCGTGCAGCGATTGAGGAAAAGAAGGCTGAGTTGGTAGCGCAACTAGATAAAATCGATAAAGAGTTCAAGGATGTTGATTATCGTGAGGCCAACCAGCGTGCCGGCTATGTTTATGTGATCTCGAATATTGGCGCATTCGGTGAGAATGTTTACAAAATCGGCATGACACGCCGCCTTGATCCGCAGGATCGTGTGGATGAACTGGGTGACGCCTCGGTTCCGTTTAACTTTGATGTACATGCTATGATCTTTTCGGATGATGCTCCGCGCTTAGAGGCAGCGTTGCACAATGCGTTTGCAGATCGCAAACTAAACTTCGTTAATCAGCGGCGTGAATTCTTTAATGTCTCGCTAGATGAAATCAAGAAGGTTGTCAAGGAAAACTACGACCGTTCGGTTGAGTTTGTTGAACTTGCACCTGCTGAGCAATATCGCGAATCCATCAAGCTTCGGGAAGAAGCGAAAAAACAAAGCAATCAAGCATCTGAATAACAAAAACTCCCCCAGTGTTCCAGCACTGAGGGAGTTCAAAGAAGCGGCTCGCTCTAAAAGAGGTCATCGCACACTCGACACTGCGATTATACCTCTTTTGGGCGGGCTTGTCAAAGTGTACCCAAAGGAGGTTTGTTTTATGGGACAAAGGACGAATACGGCCCAATGGCTGCCAAACCAGAACCGCTGGCAAATCAAGGTGCAGAAGGACGGTGTGCGCCGGACGTTTACCAGCTCGAAGCCGGGCCGCACCGGCCAGCGGGAAGCAAACCGCAAGGCGGACGAATGGCTGGACGAGGGTATCGCAAACACCACCAAGCGCTGCTCAGAGGTCTGGAAGGAATACATGATCTCGGTGCGGGCGTCGGGCGGGACCAGCTACTCCGATCAGGTCGGGGACTTTGGCCGGAACTACATCCTGCCGGTCATCGGGGCCCGGCGCATCGGCGATCTGAACACAGGAATGCTGCAAGACGTACTGAACCGGGCTTACAAGGAAGGCTGCCTGAACCCGGAAAGCAAGCGCAAGAGCAAGGGGAATCTCTCGAAGAAGACGCTGCAGGGCATCCGGGGCGTGGAGGTATCCTTCGTGAAGTGGGCCCGGCAGCATAAGTATACGACGCTGCGCCCGGAGGACGAGAATCTGGCCGTTCCGAAGGGGGCACGGCTCAAGGGCAAGAAGATCCTTCAGCCGGATGCGCTGCGAGTGCTGCTCTCCACCGATACCCGTGTAGTCCGTGGAAAAGTCGTGCAGGATGATAATATCCACGCCTATCGGATGGCGGTCATGACCGGGCTGCGGCCCGGTGAACTGATCGGGATGCGTGTGGGAGATGTGGAGGGAAATCGGCTGCACCTTGCCCGCGCCATCAATACGCTGAACGAGGAGACGACTGGCAAGAACGAGAATGCGATCCGCACGGTTGTCCTGCACCCGCTGGCTGCTGCCGAGCTCCATGCCCAGTTGCAGCAGCGCACATTTGAAGAGGGGCGGCAGCTCCGGGGCGATGATCTTATTTTCCCGATGGAGAATGAACACAGTCTCTATAACTACTGGCGATTCTATCAGCGCTGCAATGGCATTGTCCCGCCGATCAGTCTGTATGAGCTGCGGCATACCTTTGTGAGCATTATCGAGGATGCCATATCCCCGGCGGAGATGCGCCGGATCGTAGGACACAGCAAGTCAATGGATACATATGGATCGTACAGCCATGCCGTTGCCGGGCGGGCAGATAAAGCGGCGCTGGCTGTATCTGAGACACTGGCGGAGTATGCGCCGAGTGGGGAAAAGTAACCCACTTCGCAACCCACTTCCAAGGCTACGAATAAATAATAAGGACTCTCGGTAGAAAGGACACATTCTGAAAATCCGCTTGATATCTGCGTTTTTTAAGAGCAAGCTTCTGGACGGAAAGGAACTTCGCTTGTTCGAATCCACCCGCGCCCACCAA